>Ga0172381_10000119_pt1 | contig 88419 bp, 78 predicted proteins | sample Leawel6488metaG_FD_119754 | JGI IMG/M metagenome (GOLD analysis project Ga0172381, IMG submission 119754) | Leachate microbial communities from a municipal landfill in Southern Ontario, Canada - Leachate well 64-88 metaG | ecosystem: Engineered > Solid waste > Landfill > Unclassified | place...
AACTATGAAGTGTTTGTCATCCGGTTCAACGGAGAGAATAGCGTAAGCCTCTCTGGATATGGCGTTTCTCTTATTACCACCCTCTATCCGGCATACTGGTACGTTATAATTTTCAATTATCAGATAGAGGACTCTGGCCAGTAACTGATTGGCATTGGCGCGATTCTTTTCGATATCGTCGCCGCTATGGCCGCCAGTTGCGCCGTAAAACCCAATTTTTAAAGATTCTCTGTTCAGAGGAACCCTCTCCTTTTTATATCTGAATTTTGCAGTCGTATCAATTCCTCCGGCACAACCGATAAATAGTTCTCCCTCATCTTCAGAATCCAGATTAATCAATATATTGCCAGAGATAAAACCCGGTTCCAGAGATTTTGCTCCTGTAAGCCCGGTCTCTTCGTCTATTGTGAAAAGTGCTTCGATGGGACCGTGAACGATATTATTATTGTCCAGTATTGCCAGTTGAGCAGCCATGCCAATACCGCAGTCTGCTCCCAGAGTAGTCTCTTTTGCAATCAGCCATCCATCTTCTTCTGTAACCTTTATAGGGTCCTTTTCAAAATTGTGGCTGCTGCCGCTGTTTTTCTCACAAACCATATCTGAGTGGCTTTGAAGAACAACGGTAGGCGCTCCCTCCATTCCAGATGAAGCTGGCTTGCAAATCAAGACATTGCCGGCTTTGTCTGTTTTACACAAAAGTGAGCGTTCCTTTGCAAATTGCTGCAAATAGGCAATAATTTTTTCCTCATGGCCTGATTCTCTTGGAATTTTGGTTATTTCGGAAAAAATGGAAAAAACCTTGTTAGACTCCATATTTAATTGGACTTTAATTGTTTCTCTATGTCCACGACAAATTTACGGAAAGATCTGTCTGTATCAATAAGATCACAAACAGTATTGTATGCGTGCAGAACTGTTGCGTGATCCCTCCCTCCGGTTTGAGATCCTATGGAAGCTAACGAACTGTTTGTCAGATTTCTGCTCAAAAACATAGCAATCTGCCTTGCTTGGACCAACTCTCTTTTACGAGAGCTTGAGAGAAATTGTTCGGGGTTGATTTTAAAATATTCACAAACTGTCTTTTGGATTTTGCCGACAGAAATTTCACTTCTACTTTTGCTGACGAGCTTTTCTGTGAGATTTTCTGCCAGCTCCAGTGTGATTTTTTTATTGTTCAAAGTTGACTGTGCAAGCAGTGATATAAGTGTACCCTCGATTTCGCGAATATTGGTATTAACCCTTGAGGCTATAAAGGATACGACATCATCAGGAAGAGAAATGCCGTCGTTGTAACTCTTTGCTTTAAGTATTGCCACTCTTGTCTGATAGTCCGGCGGTAGCAACTCAGCAGAGAGTCCCCATTTAAATCTCGAAAGTAATCTCTGTTCAAGATCCATGAGATCTACAGGCGCTTTATCTGAAGTGAGGATCAATTGTTTGCCAAGGTTATGCAAGTGACTGAAGATGTGGAAAAACGCATTTTGAGTACCTGCCTTTCCTGCAAACTCGTGGACATCGTCTATAATTAACACATCTATCATCTGATAGAAGTGAAGGAAGTCCGTAAGCTTGTTTTTAACATTCACGGCATCCATATACTGCGTTTGAAAACGGTTTGCACTTACATATAGTACTATTTTGTCCGGAAATTGCTGCTTTATTGAGATACCAATGGCCTGGGCCAGATGAGTTTTTCCAAGTCCTGAACCTCCATACAGGAAGAGAGGGTTAAAAGCGCTCTTGCCAGGATTGGCAGAGATGGTTAATCCTGCAGAACGGGCAAGCCTGTTGCACTCTCCCTCAATGAAATTGTCGAAACTGTAGTTTGGATTTAGCTGTGGATCTATATGCAGTTGCTGCAGCCCGGGAATCACAAAAGGATTTGCAATATGACCCGCTTGATTTGGAAATGGCACTGATCTGTTTTTAATTTCAACTGAAGATTGTTGAGGAATTGGGACAGCAGCTTCATTTGAAACAACCTTAACGTTGTACTCCAACTTTGCCTCCTTGCCCAATTCACGCTTAAGGGCCTTGCTTATGAGGTCTATGTAATGTTCCTCTAAAAATTCTCTGAAAAAATGTGATGGGACAGCAATAGTCAAAACATTTCCGATAAGCTTAACCGCTTTTATCGGTTCAAACCATGTTCTGAAACTCTGAGGATGGATATTATCGCGAACTATTTGCAGACAATTATTCCACACAAGTGTATGTTGCGCTTCAGCCATGTTTAGGATTTAAGTTTTAGATTGCTCAACAAAATTGGGGATAAATTATTTAAAAAAAAACAAATTTTCACTTGTAAAATTCAATATTTTTTCAAATGACTGTATTTCAACACAAAAATTTTTAAAGAAAAAAATATATTCAAAATCAGGTGAATAAAGTATATTTTTTTTAAAATACAGAAATTTTTATGTATTTTTTAGGGTTGCTGTTTATATTGTTTATCAAAACATCCAAATCCTTAATCAGGCTATCAACAGAGTTGTGCAGGGAGTCCGTTTTTATCAATTTCCCGATAGTTCCATCCGGGCTATTCAGATCTACTAATAGTATTTTTAAGGACTCGATAGTCCCGGCAAGATCTGCTTGCTTCAAAGAATCGGTTATTGCAGAGAAGTTTTGCAGTCCGTTGTCGAGATGAACAACACTGCTGTTCAAAATAGTTGAAATTTTATCCAGATTGTCGAGTAGAGAGGATATTTCAGGGCCGTTGCTCTCCAGGTTCTGGGCAATAGAACGAACGCTTTTAAGAGTTTTATTCAGGTTTTCAAGGGATTCTGCCAGGTTATCTTTGGCATTTTTATCCAAAACATCATTAACATTATCGAAGGTCTTGTTCATATTCCCAATAAGGGCAGTGGCCGAATCTTTTAATGGAAGCAGTTCCTTGCTAAGCATTTCTAAAAGCGCCGGTTCTATGGATGTGAGAAGAGTATCCTCCTCTTTGAGATATCTGACCCCTTTTACCATCTTTATCCTTACTGCCTTACCGCCGAGGATGTCGGAGCTGTATATTTGAGCAACACAGCTGTCCGAAATTTTATATTTAGAATCAACCTTTATGGATACTAAAAAATTATCACTCTCTTCCATATAATCTATTGACTCAATTTTGCCCACCTTCAAACCCTTGATAAATACAGGCCCGGTAGGGGTGAGGCCCTCTACGTTCTCATATACTGCGTAATAAATATTACTTCGTCCAAACAGATCCTCTCCTCTGAGATAGTTAATTACTACATATAATAAAGCTAATGTAACTACTGCAAAAAACCCGATCTTCTGCTCTCGTGTAAGTTTAATCTTCATAGAATTGTTTTGTTATTTTATAATGGAACAATAGTCTCTTTTTCTACCTTAATAATAAAAGCCCCGGGGAATTTCAATTTCACTTTGTCAAGTTCACCTTTTGCCTTCTCTAAACTTTCATAGTTACCGACATTATACTTATAGTACTTACCCACTGTAATGTAGCGAGCATTTTTCTCTCCCTTAAGGTCCGGCGCATTTTTGGGTAAAATTCTGGTTACTGCCAGAATCTGGATACTGAAGTGCATAGAATCTTCATCTTTAATATCCATTGCATAAACGGGACTCTCAATTTTGCTGCCATCTTCGTACTGTACTTTAAACTCTTCAAACGCTTTAAATATACTGTTTGCAAATTGGGAATGGCTTTCTTTGGATGCAAGTATCTGATAATCCAATGAATTGGAGATAAATCCCAACTCAATCAAAACAGCAGGCATGGTTGTTTTCCATAATACAAGCAATCCCCCCTGTTTGATTCCTCTGTTAATTTTTACAGGACCTTTGGAAAATTGATCCTGAATAAGAGATGCCATTATTAAACTCTGCTCGAGATGGGCATTTTGTAACAAACTGAAAATTATGTAAGACTCCGGATTGTTGGGATCAAAGCCTTCGTATTTTGATTCGTGATCTCCCTCAAGAGTAATTACACTGTTTTCCAGCATAGTGACCTCCAGATTAGAACTACTTTTATCCATACCCATGACAAATGTTTCCGAACCGGAAGCAGATCTCGCTTTTGCAGAATTAACGTGAACCGAGATGAAAAGGTTTGCCTGATTTTTATTGGCAATTTCTGTCCTTCTAATCAGTGGAATAAATACATCCGTTGTTCTGGTGTATATTACCTCTATATCAGGGTATTTTTCTTTTATCAATGCACCAAGTCTAAGTGCCACCGATAGTGTAATATCTTTCTCAAAAACTCTTTTGTTAATACTTACAGCTCCTGGATCGTGGCCACCGTGGCCGGCGTCAATGACCACCTTTCTTACCTTGACGGAGGAGACATCCTGTGCCGGGATACCGGTGATGAATATTAGACAAATAATTGTTAAAAGTATTCTATATGGCATTTTTGTTGCTAAATATATTTAGCTTTGTAAGCTACAAAAGTAGTAATAATTTATTTAAACTTTTACCCATTTTGGTCTCTCGTAGAAACATCATTAAGTTATTCTGTATTGCCATTATCTCTGTTTCTACCGGGCAGATTTACTCAAAACCCATTGTTCAGGATTTAAAGAGAACAGGCGCTTCTCAGAAAATTCAGGCCGATTCTTTACATAAAGGATCAATAACGATGCCTGCATTTTCCGGTGCAAAAGACTCAATCATAGAAGACTTCTCCAATGGAAAGAAAATAATTTATTATTATGGCGATGTGACGGTTACGTATGGTAACCTTGAATTAAAGTCGGCATATATGGAATACAACCTTGATACCAAGACGGTGTATGCAGCAGGGGTAAAGGATACTGCCGGTATACTACAGGGGAAACCCGTAATGAAAGAGGGAGCCTCTGAGTACACAATGGAGACTGTATACTATAACTTCGATAGCAAGAAGGCCAAAATCACAAATATGATCACTCAGGAGTCAGAGGGGTTCCTTCATGGTAATACGCTTAAAAAGATGCCGGATAACTCAATAAATATATCTAAAGGAAAGTACACAACCTGCGATCTGAAGCATCCGCACTTCTATCTTCAGCTATCGAAGGCTAAGGTGGTGAATAAACCTACCAAGACTACAGTGTTCGGACCTGCTTATCTCGTGATTGAAGATGTACCGACACCTTTTGCTCTTCCTTTCGGTTTTGTTCCAAATCAGACAAAGAAGGCAAGCGGACTTCTTATTCCAACTTTTAATGAAGAGGCCGCCAGAGGGTTCGGACTGCAGGGGCTTGGGTATTATTTTGTTTTTGGAGATCACTTTGACGCATCGATAACTGCAGATATATATTCATTAGGCTCCTGGAATTTAGTTGGAGAATCAAGATACAAAAAAAGGTATAAATACGATGGAAGTTTGGGCTTTAACTATTCGAAAAATCAAGTTGGAGAAAAAGGAGACGCCGATTTCTACAGTTCCGAAGACTTTTCCGTAAGATGGAGTCACTCTCAGGATTCAAAGTCAAAGCCCGGAACATCATTCAGGGCCTCTGTCAACTTTTCCACACCTTTGAATAACCGGTTCAACTCGTATGGAATACAGCAAAGTTTACAGAATCAGATCTCTTCTTCGATCTCTTATTCAAAAATTTTTACCGGCACTCCGTTCACTTTATCTGCAAACATTCTGCACAGCCAAAACTCTCTGGACAGCTCCTATGCCTTTACTTTCCCGAACCTGACATTAACAATGAACCGCATTTTCCCCTTTAAGAGAAAGGGTTCTGTGGGGAAACAGAGATTCTACGAGGAACTTAATTTTACCTACAATACAACTTTGGATAATAAGATCAACTTTAAGTCTAAAGAGTTCGGAGGCCCCGATTTTATGTCCAAATTCAAAAGTGGAATGCAACACAGTTTCAGTATAGGTCTCCCTACATTTAGTCTCTTAAAGTATATTACTATCGCTCCCGGTGTTAGCTACGGGATGAACTGGTACTTTCAGACAAACGACAAATTTTACAATCAAGAGACTAATAAGGTAGAGACAAATTCTACCGATATCTTCAGCCATTTCGGAATAACACAGGATTTCTCTGCATCTCTCTCGGCGAATACGGCATTATACGGCCAGTTCAACTTTAATAAGTATAGTAAAATACAGGCTATAAGACATATGATCACTCCCTCGCTGAGTTTTAGTTACAGACCGGAACTGGGTACACCTGCAAATGGATACAGAACACTTTCGTATGTGGATGTAAATGGAATTCAACATATGGAGGAGTACAACAAGTATGAAGGACTCATTTACGGATACCCGGGCAAGGGAAAAACTGCCAGCATGGGTTTCTCTATAGGTAACAACCTTGAGGCTAAAATAAAAAACGATAAGGACACTACCAATGGGGGAATTTCTAAGATAAAACTCATAGATAACCTCGCAATAGGTGGATCTTACAACTTTATGGCAGACTCGATCAAGTTGTCAAACATATCCGTCAATATGAGCACAATAATTTTCGGTACCCTGGGGTTGAGTGCCAATGCAATTCTTGATCCTTATGCTATTGACAAACAGGGAAGGAAAATAAACCAATTCAACATAGTTAAAGAGGGTGGCTTTAAACTTGCCAGACTAATGAACGCCAGCCTCTCCCTCTCTTACCAGTTTTCCGGCAAGGGAGAAAGGAGGGGTGGAACCTCAGAGGCAAATAACAAGAAACCGAACGGTATGGATACTCAGGAGGATGAGAGATCTATTTACAACAGAGTCTATTACCATCCTGTTACAGGAGAATATATTCCGGGAGGATGGATCTATTATCTGGACCCATCAATGCCCTGGTCGGTAAACCTCAATTACAACTACTCTTACAGCAAATCTTACCAATATACAAATGAACAGCTTACTACTCTGAACAACCATTCACAAACACTGGGAATTTCTGCTCAGGTACGCTTTAGCAGAGATCTTAATGTCAATCTGAATACAGGTGTGGATGTAATGAAGATGAAATTGACAACAACTCAGCTCGGTGCAACTTATGACCTTCACTGCTTTCAGATTTCCTTTTCATGGGTTCCAAGTGGCATGTGGGAAAGCTGGAGCTTCAGAATAAATGCCACGGCGTCTGCTTTGGCCGATCTGTTGCAGTATAAGAAGCATGCAAGTTATTGGGATAAAAATTATTAAACTGAATAAGATATATATTATTATGAACAAAAAAGTGTTTTCAGCTTCAAAAGCTCCTAAAGCAATCGGGCCATACAGTCAAGCTGTAGAATCCAATGGCCTGATATTTGTTTCCGGCCAACTTCCAGTTGATGTTCAAACCGGCGAATTTGTACCCGGAGGTGTAAAAGAACAATGTATCCAGGTTTTTAAAAATATCGGCTATATTCTTCATGAGGCTGGATGCGGGTTTGAAAATGTGGTTAAATCGACTGTGTATCTAACAGATATGAAAGACTTTACAGTTATGAACGAAACGTATTCTACCTTTTATAAAGAACCATTTCCTGCAAGAGTAGCGTTTGCTGTCGCAGCACTTCCAAAAGGTGCACTTGTGGAGATAGATGTAATAGCAACAAGATAATTAAAAGTGGAGAATTCTCCACTTTTTTTTGTTTTTGTTGAGATTATCACTAAATTTGTGCACAATTTAGATTTTCTTTTCAGATAAATCAATACCCCCAAACAGTTTAAATGTACGACATAAAAGAATTGAGCAAGATGAGTCAGGATGACTTAATTGCTATTGCGCAGAAGCTGAACATCGGCAAAGCGAAAAGTTTCTCCAAAGAGGAATTAGTCTACGAGATATTAGATGAGCAGGCTAAACAGGGAAGTATTTCCAATGAACCTCTTCAAAAGAGACTTCTTGTTCAGAAGCGACAAAAACAAAGGATAAAATTGGCTAAAACTCCAGATAGTGAGATCATTAAAAATGAACCTGCACCTAAGGTAGAAGAGGCAATCACTCCAGGAATACAAAAAAATGATCCGTCAAAACAGGAGATCAAGGAGAAAAGAGGCCCAAAAGTCAAAGTTCCAAGAGTGGATGATAAAAAAAAGATAGAGGTTAAAGAGGCTGAAGTTGCTGCAATTGTAGCTGTTACAGAAGAGACAAAAGTTGTTAAGACAGAGGACGGTAACAGACAAAATCAAAACAGGAACCAAAACAAGATTCAGAGTCATAATCTAAGTCCAAATCCCAACCCAAATCCCAACCCAAATCCCAACAGAGAACATAAAAAACCATCTTTTAACAAAGAAAACAGACAGCCTGTCAATCAGAATGTTGCTGTTAAAGAAGATGTATTAAACGAAGATGAGGCTAAGGAAAAGAAAATTAAAGAACCGGTTGTAAAAAATAAAATTGAATTTGAAGGAATAGTAGAGGCTACCGGGGTATTGGAAATTATGCCTGACGGATACGGTTTCCTTCGCTCTTCGGACTACAATTATCTAAACTCTCCGGATGATATCTATCTCTCACAATCACAAATAAAACTTTATGGCCTAAAAACCGGTGATACACTGGTTGGTGAGATACGTCCCCCAAGAGAGGGCGATAAGTATTTCCCTTTGGTAAAAGTTAATCAAATCAATGGCAGGTCTCCGGAATTTATAAGAGACAGGGTTCCTTTTGACTATTTAACTCCCCTCTTTCCGGAAGAGAAGTTCAATATAACTTCAAATGGACATAATAATTTATCCACCAGAGTTGTAGATCTTTTTGCACCTATCGGTAAGGGCCAAAGAGGTCTGATTGTAGCTCAGCCTAAAACAGGTAAGACCGTATTGCTTAAGGATATTGCAAATGCAATTGCAGACAACCATCCTGAGGTCTATATGATTGTTTTGCTAATTGATGAGCGGCCGGAAGAGGTTACCGACATGGCTCGCAGTGTAAGAGCAGAGGTTATCGCTTCAACTTTCGATGAACCGGCAGAGAGACACGTAAAGGTTGCCAATATTGTTCTTGAGAAGGCAAAAAGATTGGTGGAATGTGGTCATGATGTGGTTATTTTATTGGATTCCATCACTCGTCTGGCAAGAGCTTACAATACAGTTCAGCCTGCCTCGGGCAAGGTTCTCAGTGGTGGGGTGGACGCAAATGCTCTTCACAAGCCTAAACGCTTTTTTGGTGCAGCCAGAAATATTGAGAACGGAGGTTCTCTTACTATTTTGGCAACAGCGTTAATTGATACCGGATCAAAGATGGATGAAGTTATCTTCGAAGAATTTAAAGGTACAGGAAACATGGAACTCCAATTAGACAGGAAATTGTCTAACAAGAGAGTATTCCCGGCTGTGGATGTTACACTCAGCAGCACTCGCAGGGATGATCTGTTGTTCGATAAGGAGACACTCAGCAGAATCTGGATTTTAAGGAATTATCTGGCAGACATGAACTCTGTGGAGGCGATGGAATTTATGAAAACCAGACTTCAGAGAACAGAGAACAATCAGGAATTCCTGATATCGATGAACGGAGAGTAGTTTATAGTCCAACAAAGTGGAGAGCCAATCCCAGAACCAATCCCACAATCATATTTATAAGTTTAGCCTTAAAGAAACTACCCTTGCTTTCGGCGAGTAAAGGGAGAGTTGTATGCCCGTCCTGGACGAATGAGCTGGCAAAAAGGACACTGAATGGCACCAATCCACCTGCAAAGAGGGTAATGAATATCATATGAGGGCCGGATTCCGGTATGAGGCCAACGGCTACTGCCAGTAATATCATAATTACAACATTATCCCTAATCCAGTTTTCAATATCCATAAACTGCAGGCCGAACTGTATAATGATTAATGCTCCTAATGTCCACAGAAAGATAGATTTAAGATGCTTTTTAACTACATGGTTCCAAAGGTGACCCTTAATAAAGTGTTCGTTTGCTTTTGCAGTCAGATATAATGTTATAACGCTAACCCCTGCGAAAAGAAGATTAATCCATCTCTCGCTGAATATGTTAAATTCCCCTGTCTCCAGATGGTCGTGTTCCAGAAGACCGAATACAACAGCTACAATAAATACAGCTATACCAACCATTATCAGAAGCCGCTCCTTGCTTATGTGTTTAAGATTTTCCTTTATGCTTGAACTAAATACGGGAGGAGAAACGGTTTTATCGCAACATTCATCGTGAATTGCATAATGTTCAGGTTCAAACGGCCTGGGCGTCTTCTTGAAAATCTTGTCAACTGCAATGCCAACGATAATCCCTGTAACCATAAGTGATGCAAAGAGAATAACGGCAGTTTCCGGGATCATAGCCATCATAATGAATGCTTCGTCACCCGATGAAGAGATCATCATTGCCACAAGCGCACCAAAACTTAATAAGTCGTGTGTGAATAACGAAACGACAGCAAAACCTCCGACACACCCCGGAATCATACCTAATAGCGTGGCCAGGATAACCTGTTTAACCGGGGAACTTTGGAGCTTTTTAAATGACGAACCGTGCGAATGTATATTGATATACTCAATCAACAGCATCATTATTACTACTAAACCTGTAATAAGAATACTGTTCTTTAATGCTTCCAGTATTAAATTCATTTGTTGTTATACAATTTTAAAAGTTCGGATGCGGCAGTAAAAGATCCTATTTGACCATTTAAAACCATCTCTTCATATTCAATTAACTTCTCTTGAATACCAGGATCCTCAAAGAATCGGTTTTTTAACGCTTCATTTATAGTTTCATACATCCAGAACCTGGATTGCTCTCTCCTTTTGTGAAGATAGTATCCGTTAGATTTCGTTAACTTAAAGTATTCCAGAATCTTATTTAATATCTCCTCTAAACCATACTTAGTGACTGCAGAGGAGGTCATTGCGGTTGGTACCCATCCTGAGTCGGTTGGTGGAAAAAGATGCAAAGCATTCGAATACAAAGCTTTTGCAAGATTTGCCTTATCTATATTCGTGCCGTCCGCTTTTGTTATGGCTATAAGGTCCGACATCTCCATGATGCCCCTCTTTATTCCCTGCAGCTCATCGCCTGCTCCTGAAAGCATCAGCAGCAAGAAAAAGTCACTCATTGAGTGAACAGTTGTCTCTGATTGACCAACTCCCACGGTTTCGATGAAAATTACATCAAATCCAGCGGCTTCACAAAGAACTATACTCTCCCTCGTCTTACGTGCAACCCCACCAAGTGAACCACTGGTTGGGCTAGGCCTTATAAATACGTTGGGATCGGAACAGAGTGTCTCCATTCTGGTTTTATCTCCCAGTATGCTTCCCTTGCTTTTTTCGCTGCTGGGGTCAATTGCAAGAACCGCCAGTTTATGTCCTTTGCCGGTTATCAGCCCTCCGAATGCCTCAATAAAAGTACTTTTGCCTACTCCTGGAACTCCTGTAATACCAATACGCATAGACTTGACTGCATAAGATTGGCAAGCCTCAATTACTTTTTGGGCAACAATTCTATGGTCATGTCTTGAACTCTCAATCAATGTTATAGCCTGACTGAGTATTGTCGTGTTACTGGCAAGAATCCCCTCAATATAATCATTTACAGTTAATGATTTAACCTTGTTCTTTTTATAAAAATTGGATATGTATGGATTTGTTACAGGTGGTTGCTCAACACCTTCATTTACAATTAATGCACTACCTTGACTTGAGTCCTCCATTTTGAATATTTTATTTGGTTATCTCCCCTGTAACAAGAAGGTTAAAAATAGGTCTGGACGGAGAGTTTGTAATAATGGTCAGAATATATATCTTTTCACCGAATTTTCCACCGGTGTTTATCGATACGGCTATTTTCCCTGAAGAACCGGGAGCAATTTTACTTGGATTGTCTGCATTCATCCCTTTCTCGCTTACATCGATTTTATGTATAACAAGGTCTTTCCTTCCAATGTTTTTAATTTCGAAGGTTGTCTCTATCTTGTTTCCGGATGATATTGTGCCAAAATTGAATGAACTTTTTGAAGCCATGGGAAGCGGGGAATTATTTATCTCCTCCTTGCTAAAATTGCTGAAATCCTCAATTATTATTGCCCGAAAAAGCAGTTTTTTTGAAACCGTTTTGCCATTTATCACAGGAGTGGCCTGGTAGGAGGTAAGACCCCAGTTTGCATCTGCTTTAGTGTCGATATTTATTGACAGAACAGCTTTACTGCCTGGCTGAATTGTTGACGGATTGACACTAAGTGAAAGCCCTTTGGTTAAATTGACAAATGTAACCTTAATAGGTGTTCCGGAAGTATTGGCAACATCTATTGTCTCGCGGTCAACAGACCCTTTCATAACCTGACCTAAATCGACAGGAGATTTTCTCAACCCCAATTGCCCGAACAGAACTGGAAACAGCTGTCTTATATTTTTCTTTTTTTCATGGACGACACCCTTAATCCTTAATATTACAGGCTTAGAGGATCCGGTAACATAAACAGTGAGAGACTTGTCAAAAGGGTAAGGACCCTGATCATTTAAAAATGTTACACCTACCTTGCCGGAACCGCCGGGTTTTACAGGGCTTCTGGTCCATTCGGGAGTAGTACAACCACAGGAAGAGATTACGGTTTGAATAACAACCGGCTGCTGAGTTATATTTTTGAATGTAAAGGTGTAGCTTTGTTTTCCCGAGCTCAGCATAATATCTCCAAAATCGTGTACCTGCTTATTAAATTCGATACTGGAGTTTCTATTGTCTTGACCAGATAATGACATGGAAAAAAAGACTGCAACTATGTATAAGATTATTTTTTTACTTAACATCGCACTCATATGACAAGTTTTTATAAAAGGTTTGCAACTGCAAAGATACAATTTGTATTTGTTCTATTCCAACCAATTTTATACCTTTGCAGGCATTAAACCAATTTAAAAATCTAAGATAATGGCTTACAAAATTTCTGAAGATTGCACCGCTTGCGGAACTTGCATCGATGAGTGCCCTGTTGAGGCTATCTCTCCAGGGGATATTTACAAAATTGATCCGAATATATGTTCTGATTGCGGAACATGCGCAGATGTATGTCCTGTAGGAGCAATCAGCCAAGAGTAATTTTATTTAGAAAAAAGGGGCTGTCCATCCGGACAGCCCCTTTTTTAAATATACATCCTTTTTACCTTGTTAAAACCTAATTTTTCCTAACTTTGAAACTCACTTTTTAGAGAAAGAAAAATGTTAAATATTAAATTACTAAGAGAGCAACCTGAGTTTGTTATAGAGAGGTTGGCTGTAAAGAACTTTGATGCTTCTGAGATTATTGGCAGAGTCAACGATTTGGATCTAAAGAGAAGAATAAGTCAAACAGAAATGGATTCCCTTTTGGCCGAACAAAACAGCTTGGCAAGGGAGATTGGGGCATTTATGAAGGATGGAAAGAGAACTGAGGCAGAAGCTGCAAAGCAGAGAGTATCAGAGTTAAAGGAGAGGTCAAAAGTATTGGAGATTCAGATGCAGAATAGTATCACCGAACTTAACGAGCTTATGGTGCAGCTTCCGAATATTCCTCATATTTCAGTACCTTGCGGTAAGGTTGCCGAAGATAATGTAGTTGTAAGAGAGGGAGGAATAATCCCAAAACTGGAAAATTCGCTTCCTCACTGGGAACTTGCTAAAAACTTTGATATTATTGATTTTGATCTGGGTGTAAAACTGACAGGTGCAGGATTTCCGGTATACAAAGGCAAGGGGGCGAAAATTCAAAGAGCACTAATCTCATATTTTCTGGATAAAAACACAAAAGCCGGATACTCAGAGGTACAGCCTCCACTTATGGTAAACGAAGCTTCAGGGTACGGAACCGGTCAACTTCCGGACAAAGGTGAACAAATGTACTTCGTTGGATTGGATAACTTCTATCTGATACCAACTGCAGAGGTGCCTGTTACCAATATTTTCAGAGACGTAATACTCTCTGCAGAAGATCTTCCGGTAAAGGTCACAGCCTACACACCTTGTTTCAGAAGAGAGGCGGGTTCTTACGGAAAAGATGTAAGAGGATTAAACAGACTTCACCAGTTCGATAAGGTAGAGATAGTTCAGATTTCTCATCCGGATAAATCTTACGATGCTTTGGAGGAGATGGTAAAACATGTGGAAGGAATAGTTCAGTCACTGGAACTACCATATAGAATTTTGAGGTTGTGTGGTGGAGATATGAGTTTCACATCTGCTCTTACTTACGACTTTGAGGTTTATTCTGCGGCACAGGGAAGGTGGCTTGAGGTCAGCTCTGTTTCCAACTTCGAGTCTTTTCAGTCCAACAGGTTGAAGTTGAGATATAAAGACGAAAGTGGTAAACCACAACTGGCCCATACTCTCAATGGGAGCTCTTTGGCCCTTCCAAGAATTCTTGCGGCCCTGCTTGAAAACAATCAGAACAGCAGGGGAATCAGAATTCCTGAGGTGCTGAGAGAGTATACCGGTTTTTCATATATTGATTAGTTGTTGCAGCCTCTGTAATGGATTCTAAAAGAATAATTTTAGGTATCGACCCCGGAACACAGATCTTGGGTTATGGAGTGATCGAAACAGTCGGTAAGGATGCCAGGTATCTCGCTATGGGTGTTTTGGATATGAGAAAACTTTCAAATCACTACATTAAACTCAGACATATCTTTGACGAGGTTACCAGGCTAATTGAGATTTATAGCCCGGATGATCTGGCAGTAGAGGCACCTTTTTACGGTAAGAATGTTCAATCGATGCTTAAATTGGGAAGGGCACAGGGTTCTGCTATAGCAGCTGCTCTCAATAAGGATATTCCAATATTTGAATACGCTCCCAAAAGGGTAAAGCTTGCAATAACCGGAAAAGGAGGAGCTTCAAAAGAACAAGTAGCAACCTTACTAACCAAAATACTTAAGGTTGAGGAACATTCCAATTTTTTAGATGCTACAGACGGTTTGGCTGTAGCTTATTGTCATTATTTGCAATTATCTAATCTTCAGACAGATAAAATCGGTTCATATAGTTGGGAGTCTTACATTAAAACAAATCCGGGAAGAGTAAAATAATTTTTTTATTGCCAGATGTAACTTTTGATACTTTTCGTAGTCAAAATTGTGTTTTAGAAATTAATAAATATGAGACATATAAAACTGGCATTACTTACTTTTGGTTCGATCATTATCTCCACAATTTTTCTATCTGCCCAGGCAGATAAAGATTACAAATTGAAAATTACTCTTGTGGATAGCCTCACTAAGAACCCGGTAGAATTTGCTACAATATCCCTCACTCCTGAGGTAGGAACCCAGGCTTTAAAATATTCACTTTCAGATGCTGCCGGAAAAGCCGCCTTGTCCGAAATTAAAAGAGGGGCCTATCTTTTCAAAGTGGAATTTATCGGATATAAAACATATTCCAAAAATATCGTATTTGCAGACGAGAAAGTTATTGACCTTGGTACAGTGTACCTGAATGAAAAGCTTAATGTTCTTGAAACTGTAGTAGTTACGGCTCAGGGAAATCCAATAACCGTAAAAAAAGATACAATTGAGTACAACGCTTCGTCGTTTAAAACCACCGACAGCGATATGCTTGAGCAGTTACTAAAGAAACTGCCCGGAATTGAGATTGACAGCGATGGAAAGATTACAGCCAATGGCAAGGAGATCAAAAAAATCATGATTGATGGCAAGACCTTCTTTTTTGACGACCCTCAACTTGCAACTAAAAATTTGCCGGCAAAAATCATTGATAAGGTTAAAGTGTTGGAAAAAAAATCTGAACAGGCGCAGTTTACAGGAATAGACGATGGAAATGAGGAGACAGTTATTGATCTTAGCATAAGACCAGGTATGATGAACGGCTGGTTCGGGAACCTTACAGCAGGCTATGGAACTGATGATAAATACCAGGGAGCAACGATGGTAGGCAACTTTACCTCAAAAAACCAGATAAGCTTCATAGGCAATGCAAACAACACTAATAACAGAGGCTTCATGGACGTTGCAGGAAGTGCAATGAGAAGTATGAGGAGTTCTATGGGCGGCGGTGGTGGCGGCGTAAGAATTGGCGGCCAGATAATGAACTTTGGAGGAAGCGGATTGACAGATTCCTGGATGGCAGGTGTAACCGGTAATACAGAATCTGCCAATAAAAAGCTGAAAATCGGAGGCAGTTACCTGTACAACGGAAGTAAAACCGTTTCTGACGAGAATAGCTTTAAACAGAATTTTTTGGTTGATAGCACTTTCAACTATACGCAACATTCAACTTCCGATGACAAGACAGAGGGACATTCAGCCAACCTCAATCTGGAGTACCAGATCTCCGACAAGACATCTATACTGTTCAGGCCTAATGTCAACATTGGATATGGCTCGTTTTATGATACTAAGGTTTTCTCAACTGAAGGTACGTCCGGAACTAAGATAAATAATGGTAACAGCATCTCTTCTGGTGACAATCAGTCTCAAAGTTTAAACGGCGATCTGCTCTTCAGACAAAAGCTCAACAAGGTGGGAAGAACCTTCTCCTTAAACGTTTCGTACTCCTACTCCAACAGTGATCTGGACGCGATCAACTATTCCGAGACAAATGTTTTCAATGGAAATAATACCACGACCAGCCTGGTAGACCAGCAGTATGATCTTAACAACAGATCTTATTCACTGGGAGCAAGGGCATCCTATACTGAACCATTAGGAAATAACTTCTTCATAGAGACCGCCTATTCATACAGGTACAACCAAAGTAATTCAGACAAGAATTCCTACAATAAGGATATTTTGACTGGCAGGTACACAGATAAGGACAGTGCTTATTCAAACAGTTTCAAAAACACATTCATCAATCAACAAGGTGAGATCAACCTTAGAAAAACCGGAGAGAAATTCAACTATGTTTTTGGAGTCAATGTACAGCCATCTTATACTAAAAGTACAGGAAACGAAAAAGATCTTTCCAGAAGCGTAGTCAACTTTGCGCCATCTGCAATGCTGGAATATAATCCTTCTGATACCAGATTTCTTAGAGTAAGATACAGAGGAAATGTTACCCAGCCTACAATAAATCAGTTGCAACCAGTAGCTGATAACTCCAATCCTCTGTATATTCCTCTCGGTAATCCCGACCTTCTTCCGGAATTTGCACATAGACTTTCATTTGATTACAGAGATACCAAGAAAGAGACTTTCCGTACAATGAATGCAAGTCTGGATGCCAACTATACCCAGAACAAAATTGTGAACAAGACCTGGTACGACAAAGGCGGAATCCAGTATACCCAACCTGTAAACGAGCAGGGAGTTTACTCTGCAAACGGACGCTTCATGTTCAATACCCCTGTTTCGAGGTCGAAATTTTATATAACTACAAATTCAAGACTTGGCTTTAATAAAGGTGTAGGTTATTCGAACGGGGTTAAGAACCATACATCATCTCTTTCGTTTTCTGAGATGTTAAGACTCACTTACAGAGGTGAGAAACTTGAAACGGGATTAGGCGGAAGTGCTCAATATTCACATGCATGGTACTCTATCAAACAAAAAACAGTTCCCTCTTATTGGACGAACTCAGTTGATCTTTATGCCAACTGGACACTGCCTTCTGGTTTTAGCCTTACCAGCGACTTCAATTACAGGTTCTATATCGGATATGAAAATGGAGTCAATGAACCATCGGCTGTATGGAACGCTGAAGCATCCAAACTACTGTTCAAAAATATGGGTACACTGAGGCTTAAGGTATATGATATTCTCAAACAGACAAAGAATTTTTCAAGGACAACTACCGACAACTATATTGAGGATGTGCAGAACAATACCCTTCTCAAGCAGTATTTCATGCTAAGCTTCACATGGAGGTTCGGTAAATTCGGAGACGGCAAGGATGGAGAGAGAAGGGGCGGTGAGAGAAGAATGGGTCCTGGAATGGGAGGAATGCATTTCCATTAATAAGTTACAGAAGTGGGGCTACCTGGAACTCTTTGAGTAGGCTCTCCATTTCTCAATAACAGCAGCTAAATCATCGGGGATCTCATTTTCGAAATAGATATCCTCTTTTGTTTTTGGGTGGACAAAGCCCAGGGTTTTTGCGTGAAGAGCGTGCCGGGGCATAATTTCAAAGCAGTTTTCCACGAACTTACTGAATTTGTTGAAGAGAGTTCCCTTTAATATCTTGTCTCCGCCATACCTGTCATCGTTGAAAAGCGGATGTCCTATATAGTCCATATGCACCCTTATCTGATGGGTCCTTCCGGTTTCCAGCTGACACTCTACCAGTGTGGTATATCCAAATCTCTCAAGGACCTTGTAGTGAGTAACGGCATATTTACCGTAGCTGCAATCCGGAAAGACTTTAAAACGCATCCTATCATTAGGATCTCTTCCAATATTGCCGGTTATTGTTCCGGAATCATCCTTTAGATTGCCCCATACAAGTGCAATATACTTCCGCTTGATGGTGTGATCGAAAAATTGTTTTGCAAGATATAGCTGAGCTTCATCATTCTTGGCTACCAAAAGGAGTCCCGATGTGTTTTTGTCAATCCTGTGAACCAGTATGCCCATTCTTTCATCGGGAGCATCTGCATCCTGACTTATCCCCAGGTGAAAAGCGAGTGCGTTTATGAGAGTTCCGGAAAAGTGGCCGAAACCAGGATGGACCACAAGCCCTGCCGGCTTATTTACTATAAGAAGATCATCATCTTCATATACAATATCCAACGGAATATTCTCAGGTTTTACCTCAAAGCCACGCCTTTCGTAAGGAAGGACAATAGTTGCTATATCCAGTGGTTTAACTATGTAATTTGCCTTGACAACCTTACCGTTTACAAGAACATAGCCCGCAGCAATTGCCAACTGAATGCGATGCCGGGAGGTTTTCTCCATTCGCATCGTAATGAACTTGTCTACCCTTAAAAGACTCTGCCCTTTATCGGAAACAAAACGGAAATGCTCAAAGGAGCCACCATCCTCATCCTCATCTGAGAGTAACTCTTCGTCCTCTATCATTTTTCAATTATCTTTTCTACTTTATTCCTGTCTACGCTTAAAAACAGATCTACGCTGGCTCCAAGGGAGTATGAATTGTAATTTGTCGGTTTTGGGCTCTGTTTTACAACAAAGCTGGAGATTGTGTCGGAATAGGTTTTTACAGACTCATCGTACGACAATTTGCCGATATTAAGGGAGTTGTCAATAAGAATGTCCTTGGCTGTAATGAATGAGAGACCTGTTACATTCGGGATAAAAGTGCTTTCTCCACCGCTGTTGCCAAGTTCGAGATCTATATCACTTCCCGATTCTACCATTGAACCTGACGGAATATATCTTCCGTTGTACATTTGTGAAAGGACATTGTTTGTTGCCATGTCGGAAACATATATCAACCTGCCCACGCCCAATTGTTTGGCAACCAATTCTGCTTTTGCCTGACGGAGAGAGTAGCCGATTACGGAAGGCATGCCTACCTGTTTTGGCTCTACAGAATTAATAGTGAGCAATATACGTCTATTTTTCTTAACCATGCTACCTGAGTGAGGGTTTTGTCTGAAAATTACACCCCTTCCCATCTTAGGGAAAAACACAGAGTCTGTAATATCTAATCTCAGATTGGATTTATTGGCAACCTTTTGTGCCTCTTCAAGCGATAATCCGGAAAAATCCGGAACTTCCAGCTCACTGTTGTGGCGGGTGATTATCTTAAGAAAGATTGATGCTACGAGCAACAGTGCAAACAGAACTGCTGCTGCTTTGTACAATTCCATCATAAACCAATGTCTCCACCAGACATTTTTCCCTTTTGGTCCCGATTTTGTGTTACTCTTTGCCATATTGTAAAATTACTATTTTTTTGATATTTCGTTGTAAAAGCTATCCCTTTCGATGGCATTATAACCGCAGGCAGTAGCCATTCTCCTGAGCTCCGACGAAGTCATTCCTGGATTTTTTTCCATAGAACCGGCCATACTGTAAATTTTTGTACTGTCGTTAATTGTTCCGTCTATATCATCTGCTCCGTAGAGCAGGGAGAGCTGGCACAACTCTTTACCAAGCATCGGCCAGTAGGATTTTATATGAGGGATGTTGTCGAGAACGATTCTGGAAACAGCAAATGTTTTAAGTATCTCTATAATGTCCAGTTCACCAAGATACGAAAGTGAGTTATTATTAGATTTGAAAAGAAGCGGGATAAAAGCATCAAAACCATTCGTCTCATCCTGAAGTTCTCTTAAAGCGAGTAGATGCTTAACCCTCTCTTCCCTGCTCTCTATATGACCGAAAAGCATTGTACAATTAGTCCGGATACCGGTTTTATGTGCCAGCCTGTGTATATTCAACCATGTCTTTGCATCGGCTTTATCCGGACAAATCTGCTCCCTTACCCGTGGTTCAAATATCTCTGCACCTCCTCCGGGAAGTGCCTCCACACCTGCGTTTTTAAGGATTGTGAGAACCTCTTCATGTGATTTTTCCGAATATTTACTCATATCGTCGATTTCGACTGCCGAATATGCTTTTATTGTAATTTCACCAGGCAACTCCTCCCGTATTATCTTTATTATTGAAACATAATAATCTAATCCCTTTTCAGGATAAACACTACCCACAACGTGAACCTCTGTCGTACCCTTGCGATACTTCTGACGGCAATAACTCCGTACTTCGTCCAGACTCATTGACCAGGCTCCCGGCTGAAGAGAATCATCTCTGCGGTATGAACAGAACTTACATCTATGCCTGCAAATATTACTCGGTTCTATATGAAAATTATTATTGTAATAGACATTGTTCCCATTCAATCTTTGTCTGATATCAGAGGCCAGTCCGGAAATATAGTTCATATCGAAACTGTCATATAGTTTCAACGCCTGATTCAGATTTGTCCGATTATTCATGTAATGAGAAATAGATAAATTCGACCTCCAAATATAACAAAAAAGACGCTCAGGGCGTCTTTATAAGTAAAAGTATATCTTAGTCTAGAAAAGATCTTCAGATGATACAGTAAGTTTCTTGCGTCCACGACGGCGACGGGCTGCTAAGACGCGACGTCCGTTTGGAGTCGACATGCGCTCACGGAATCCATGTTTATTGCGACGTTTGCGTTGTGATGGTTGAAAAGTGCGTTTCATGATATCTTTCTCTAATTATATTTATTTTGCAAAAGGGAATGCAAAGGTAAATAAAATGTTTTTAATCGCAAATAATTATACTATCGTTTGATATATAATATGCTTTTTTGGTCGAAAAAAGGCTCTTTAAACCATCTTTGTATCTCAATTTTGGAAAATTTCTCCGAGGGAATTTTCAATACTTTCTGAACTTCATAAATCTCCTCTGCCAGGACTCCTCCTTTAAGATATATTATCCCTCTTTCTACCCCTTCGATTTTACCCTTTTCAATTTTATTCCATATCCAAGGTACAAATGTTTTCAATTCCGTAACTGCCCGGGATACAACAAAATCGAAGGTCCCGTCAACCTCCTCTGCCCTTATTTGCTCTGCACGGATATTATCCAGTTTCAAAGTTGAAACAACCTCTCTGACTACTTTGATTTTTTTGAGGATTGAGTCACAAAGATAAAACGATGACTGGGGAAAGTATATTGCCAATGGGATTCCCGGAAAACCGCCACCTGTTCCTACATCCAAAACCTTTGCTCCCGGGGGAAACTTAATAAACCTGGCAATTGCTAAAGAGTGAAGGATATGGTGAAGATAAAGGTTGTCAATATCCCTACGCGAAATAACATTGATTTTTGAATTCCAGTCGAGGTATAGGGGATAGAGTTGGGCTATCTGCTCTTTCTGCTTTTGCGACAGTTCAGGAAAGTATGAATAGATTAACTCTTCCATATGTTGCTTAACAATTTTTTTGCTCTGTTTATGCGTGTCTTTACTGTATTAAGCGGAAGATTGAGCTCCTTTGCAATCTCCTCATAGGCAAACTCGTGGATATATCTGAGTTCTGCCACTTTCCTGTATTTTATATCAAGTGATTTGATCGCTTTCATCAGCTCATCGAAGGTCTGATGTGTTATAAGACTCTCTTCGGGACTTTGCGCCAGGTCTACTGCTCCGGTTTTTCCCTCCAGAGATTCAACATTGTTGACAGGGGAGAGGTTGGTTCGCATTTTCCTGTAATGGTCCAGTGCTGTATTTTGTGCTATAGTGAACAGCCAGGTGGAAAAGGCCCATTGAGAATTGTAGAGAGATAAGTTTCTGAAGGCTTTATCGAATGTCTCCTGACAAATGTCTTCGACATCCTGCGTTTGGGGAATTATCCCCTGAATGAAAGCAGATACGGAATCTCTGTATTTCTCAACAAGCTTGAAACAAGCTGTCTGATCGTTTTCCAGAGCCTCTTTTATAAGCTCCGTATCCTCTTTGTAAACTATTTTATTATTCTTCGACATCAGTTTCAGTGCGCCTCAAGCCAGTTAGTTCCATATTCACACTCAACAGTCAACGGAACCGATAGTTTAATTACAGATTCCATCTCCTCTTTAACAACCTTGCTCAATATTTCTATCTCTCCCGGAACCGCGTCAAAGACAAGCTCGTCATGTACCTGAAGAACCATTTTGCTCACCAGCCCCTCATCTTTAATTCTTTTATTAACCTTAATCATTGCTACTTTTATGATATCTGCCGCACTTCCCTGGATGGGTGCATTAACTGCATTCCTCTCTGCCAGTCCTCTGACGACAGGATTCTTTGATAAAATATCCGGAAGATATCTTTTTCTGCCATAAAGTGTTTTTACGTAGCCATCTGTTTTAGCCGACTCAATTACTCCTGAGATATACTCCTTAACCTGAGGATAGCTGTTAAAGTAATCCTCTATAAGTTTTTTTGATTCTGCCCGGGATATCTGCAACCTCTGGGAGAGTCCGAAGGCCGATATTCCATATATAATGCCGAAGTTGGCAACTTTTGCCCTGTTGCGCTGCTCCTTTGTAAGCTCATCTTCCGGGATGTTGAAAATTTTTGAGGCAGTGGCTGCGTGAATATCTTTTCCTTTCCGGAACGCATCAATGAAATCTTTATCTTTACTCATATGTGCCATAAGCCTCAGCTCTATCTGAGAGTAGTCCGCAGACATTATATATCCGTCAGGGTGTGAAGGTATGAAAGACTTTCTTATCTCTCTTCCTCTTTCTGTCCTTACCGGAATATTCTGCAGGTTGGGTTTGACGGAGCTTAACCTGCCGGTTGCTGTAAGTGCCTGGTTATATGTCGTATGAATTTTTCCTGTGGATGGTGAGATAAGTGATGGAAGCGGGTCTATATAAGTAGAGAGCAGTTTCTTTATATTTCTGAATTCTAATATTTTAGAGATAATCGGGTGGGTGTCTGCAAGTTCTGTCAGAGTCTCCTCATCTGTAGAGTAGTTTTTCTTTGATGTAGTTTTGGCTTTTGAGGCAAGGTTTAGCTTTTCATAAAGTATTACTCCAAGCTGTTTTGGAGAGGAGACGTTGAGTGTACTATCTCCTGCCATATCCCGTATCGAATCCTCTATCCCGGCAAGTTCAACTGTGAGTGTCCGGCTATATTCACCGAGTTTTTCGACATCTATCTTTACCCCCTCATACTCCATATCTGCCAATACATAAATCAGTGGCATTTCAATGGAGTTGTACAGATCTAAAAGTGATGACTCCTTAAGTTCTGTAGCAAGTCTCCTGTTCAGTGGCAGAAGAACCAATGCCTCCTTTATCTCTTTTTCTTTGTTATCCTGTTGTTTGACCTCAGATGTCTGAAACAGATCTGCCTGTACCATTGGTTCCTGATTACTTAGGTCCACATTAAGGTACGAAGCTGCCAATATCTCAATTTTATGGGCTCTTTCGGGCATAAGCAGATAGTGCATAAGTTCTATGTCTGCAAGGTATCCTTCTATATTGATTCCTTTGTTTCGGGAGTAGTTAATAAATCCTTTGAGATCATAGCCGCATTTGACAATTCTTTCATCTTCAAGCAATCCCCTGTATTTTTCAATATTGCTGCAGATTGAGACAATATCATCTACGCAATAAATCGCAGAACCGGCTGATAACCGGATTGCAATCTCACCTCTCTCTCTTGCTCCGGCTATTATTTGATCGTCAGTAACCAGTCTGTGTTTAAGAACCGGGTTGACCTCCTTTTCTGTTTTTGTCTCTTCTCCATTTTGCCCGTTTCTCTTTTGTGTTGTAACGAATATCTCTTCCAGTTGTGGAATCAGCCTTGAAAGCGAGCCGAATTCATATTGCGAAAAGAGTCTCCTTAACTCCTGAAAATGGGGAGTTTCCAGTTTGAGAGAATCTTCGTTCCAGGGAACATCCACATTTGTGTCGATTGTTATAAGCTTCTTACTAAGATTAATATAACCCGCAGCTTCTGTAAATGCAGCCTTTTGTTTTTCCGGCAACTCCTCCAGCGATTTGAGAACTCTTTCCAGACTGCTGTACTTTTGTATAAGCTTTTTTGAACCGACTTCACCAATACCGCGAACACCAGGAACATTGTCCGACGCATCACCCCAGATTGTAAGTATATCAATTATTTGTGTGGGATCATCAATTCCGTAGGCATTGCATATCTCTTCCCTGCCGAGTATCTCCATGTCTGTCCCGTTTTTACCTTGCTTGCATTGATAGATATTTTCGGAAACAAGTTGACCATAATCCTTGTCCGGAGTTACCATAAACACTTTAAAACCTTCTTTTTCAGCCTTTTTTGCCATCGTCCCTATTACATCATCGGCTTCAAAGCCCTCTTTCATCACTACCGGAATCGAAATTGCTTCCACAATCTCGGTCAGAGGTTTCAATGCACTCTTTATTAGCTCGGGAGTTGCACTTCTGTTTGCTTTGTATTTGGGATACATCTCGTGCCTGAATGTCTTGGCAGGCGGGTCAAAAGCTACTGCCAGATGTGTGGGTTTCTCTTTGATGATTAGATCCATCAGGGTTTTGGTAAAGCCAAACAGAATAGATGTGTCTTCTCCTTTTGAGTTTATCATTGGCCTTCTGATAAACGCGTAATACATACGAAAGATGAGAGCATGCCCATCAATTAAAAATAGTTTTTTCATTAAGGCATACGGATTTATTGATTATCCTCGGCAACCCATTCTACAAACGAGGTAGGGGTTTCAAATAATTTTATGCGTTGTAATTTAAGTCTTTCCGGAAGATTTTTCTGCAGCAATCCGGCAAAATATATTGCCAGATTCTCGCAGGTTGGTTGGAAATCTACAATCAGAACATTCTGATAAGCCTCCTTAATCTCATTGACAAGCATTGAATCTGAGCGAAGTATGAGAGCGTGGTCAAATGGGTCTATAATTAATAGATTTACAATTCTTTTAATCTCATTAAAGTCTAAAACCATTCCGGATTTGGAGTGATTTGGTTCATCGCAAGGTTCTCCCTTAATTGTGACAAACAGTTTATATGAATGTCCGTGAATATGTCGGCATTTTCCATCATAATCCTTAAGGGCGTGTGCCCCCTCGAAACTAAACTCCTTGGTAACACGTATTATTGACATTCTTTTTTTACAAAAGTATGAATTTTTTTTTGGAATATCCCTTTTCAACATGATTAATAGAAAATAGTAATGCAAATATTAAATATTCGAATAATTATTTGATTTTATCTTACAATTCAGTATTTTTGCAGAAAATAATTTTAGATATGGCAATAAACTTACAAAACATTTTATCTTCCAACGCTAAAAATATGAGAAGATCTGCAATCAGAGATCTTCTAAGCGTTGCCAACAGACCAGAGGTTATCTCATTTGCCGGAGGCTTTCCAAATCCGACCACTTTCCCGATTGAGGATTTAAAATCAATAATGCAAGAAGTTCTTGAAACCGAAGGCACCTCGGCTCTTCAATATGGTTCTACGGAGGGTAATGATAAGCTTCGTGAGTTACTAGCTAAGAGATACATAACTCAAGGCTTGAAAATTACCAAAGACAATATTCTTATAACTACAGCATCGCAACAGGCTATAGATCTCACCGCTAAAATCTTTCTTAATCCGGGGGATACAATTGTTTGTGGTTTGCCATCTTATCTTGGTGCATTGCAGGCATTCTGGTCATATCAGGCAGAACTGGTAGGAATTAAAAAGGATGAAGAGTTGGAAGATACGGTTAAAGAGTTGATGGCAAAAGGGAAAAAACCCAAATTCGTATACACCATACCTGATTTTCAAAATCCGTCAGGAGTTACAATGACCTTGGAACAGAGAAAGTATGTCCTTTCTGTTGCTAAAAAATATGATCTTATCATTCTTGAGGACAGTCCATACAGAGAGCTGAGATTCGACGGTGAAGAGCAACCTCTTATGTATTCGATGGACAATGAAAGGGTTATATTACTCGGAACTTTCTCAAAAACATTACTTCCGGGTTTCAGACTCGGATGGGTTATTGCACCTGTAGAGATCATAGACAGGCTGGTTGTTGCTAAACAGTCTGCAGATTTGTGCACAGCGACTTTTGACCAGGCTGTGGCTGCAAAATATATGGAAAAGGATCTCTTTGACAAGAACCTTAAGAAAACAATAGAATTGTACAGAGGAATGAGGGATCATATGCTGGCATGCTTCGAAAAATATATGCCTGCTGGTGTAACTTGGACCAGACCGGAAGGCGGCCTGTTCCTTTTTGTCTCTCTACCTGAGGGTTATGATACCAGAGAGCTGTTTGATCTTGCAATGAAAGAGAATGTGGCTTTTGTGATTGGCGAAGCATTCCATTGCGACGGATCTGGCAAGAATACCATGAGAATTAACTTCTCTTTTATGAATAAAGAGAGAACTGAAGAGGGTGTCAAAAGACTGGCAAAAGCTATTGAAAAGATGCTAAATAAAGGTAAATAACTTTGAATCGAATCTAAGAGAGGAGTCTTTGAACATCTGTTCGAAGGCTCCTTGTTCTATAAGTTCTCCAGGTTCTCCACAGAAGAACTGGTTATGTCCCATTATCCAGATTTTATCACAGATCTTTAAAGCGTGCTGAAGATCATGAGTAGAGAATATGATTGTTTTATTTTCCTGCTCTGCAATCTGTTTAAGAAGGCGGGTGATGATAATTTTATTGGCAATATCAAGAAAGGCTGTGGGTTCGTCAAGTAGAATGATTGTGCTATCCTGCACTAAGCTTCTTGCGATTGCAGCTCTTTGAAACTCTCCGTCGCTCAGTTGGCTGGAATCCCTCTCAGCATACCCCTCCAGACTTACCCTCTTTAACGTAGAGTAGATGAAGTCATAATCCCTTTCAGAAATTTTCCCGAGCCAGTTGGTTCTATTGTAACAACTTGTAGCAACCATATCAAAAAGAGAGAAATTTTTTGCCTTGGGGCTCTGGGATGGGACAAATGAGAGCTGTTCTGCGAGTCTGTTGGGAGAGTAGCTACGAATCTCTTTACCCATTATTTTAATTGTTCCACTGTGATATTTCTGTATTCCGGCAATGCTTTTGAGCAGCGTGCTCTTACCAACTCCGTTCGGGCCGACGAGTGCAATAATCTCATTTTTATTTGCCGTGGCATCTATTTCACGGTAAATAATTTTGTTATATCCTAAACACAAACTTTCCAATATAAGCACACTCTCCATCTTAAACGAACCTGTTTTTTAATATTATTACCAGTATTATAGGGACTCCGATAAGTGCGCTTACCGTGTTGATAGGAATAATGCCGGATTGACCAGGTAGCTGCGCGACAGTATCTGCAAATACCATTATTACTGCCCCCAGCAGAGCGGTGGCAGGAACGAGCACCTTATGGTCTGCATTTCTGAAAAACAATCGTGCAATATGTGGTACTGCAATGCCTATGAAGCCTATCGGACCACAAAAAGCTGTTACGCTCCCTGCTAAAAGGGTTGTAGCAATTAAAATTCTCCTTCTGGTATTTTGCAGGTTAACTCCAAGACTTTTTGCATAGGCCTCCCCCATAAGAAGTGTATTTAGGTCTTTTATGTTATAAACAGATAATCCAAAGCCTATGAGAATTAGGATAAACATAATCCATATCTGCCCGGGATTTAGCCCGGAAAAGCTGCCCATGGTCCATAAAACATACATTTTTAATGCGGATGAAGAGGAAAAATACTGAAGGAGAGAGATAAGAGCACTAACGACGCTCCCCAGCATCAGTCCGAAAATCAACAGAGACATATTGTCTTTAAGACGGTAGGAGACAAGCAGTATCACGAGTGTTACACCAAAAGCTCCTAGCCATGCCGATGCGGCAATCCCGAGATTGACAAAGAGAGAGGAGGGCATGTTTATCCCGAAAGCAGAAAAACCCATTACAAAAAAAGCGACTCCAAGTCCTGCTCCGGAACTGATACCCAGAATATACGGATCTGCCAAAGGATTTTTAAAAAGAGTCTGCATCTGAAGGCCGCAAATTGAGAGAGCAACTCCGGCCATTATTGCAGTAATCAATTTTGGAATTCTGAAAGAAAAGATAATATCGGAAACATAATCCGGAGCAGCCGAATGACCGAATAGTGCAGAAACAATGTCTCTTATTGGTATTATAACGGAACCCAGAACAAGGTCGAGCACAATCAGCCCCAGTAGTAATACAGCGATTATTGCATACTCACGATAATAAGACCTTTTTAACTTCACGATTTAACTTCAAAAATCCAGCCCCTAAGATAGTGCAAAAAAATAAAGCAATTTATTTTATTTTAGTAATTTTGCCGCATCATTCAAATCATTAAAAAGTTACAGATATGAGAAAGAAAATAGTAGCCGGAAACTGGAAAATGAACACATTACTTCCAGAGGGAGAGCTTTTGGTAAGGCAATTGGAGTTTCTTACAAAAGAGCTGAATTCGGATGTTGAGATTATTGTATGTCCCCCGTTTACCCATTTAGCTTCTATAGGCAAATTGGTCAAAGAGAATGATATGGCAATATCATTGGGTGCCCAAAACTGTGCGGATCAAGAATCGGGTGCATACACAGGTGAGGTATCTGTAAAAATGTTGAGTAATGTCGGTTGCAAGTATGTGATACTTGGCCACTCAGAGAGAAGGGAATACTATGGAGAGACCAGTGAAAAGCTATATAAGAAGATAAATTTGGTTTTAAATGAAGGGATGATGCCAATTTTCTGTGTTGGCGAAAGGTTGGAAGAGAGGGAATCGGGCAGACACTTCGAAGTTGTTTCGGAGCAGATTAAAGAGGTTCTTTACAAGCTCAGAGGAGTGGAACTGGATAAGGTGATAGTTGCATATGAACCTGTTTGGGCAATAGGCACAGGAAAAACCGCCACATCCGACCAGGCAGAGGAGATGCACGCATACATCAGAAGGGTTATCGCAGACAAATTTGGTGAACATGCAGAAACCATTCCGATTTTATACGGAGGCAGCTGCAAACCATCAAATGCTGCCGAACTTTTTTCAAAAGAGAATGTAGACGGAGGGCTTATCGGAGGAGCTTCGCTGGTTGCTCAAGACTTTATTGGAATAGTTAAGTCCTTTTAATGAACTATATAGAGGTCTGGATTGGAATAAAGCCATTTTCCGAAGATTTTGCGGAACAGATTATTGCTCAGATTGGGGAGCTCCCTTTTGAGAGTTTCTCGATAGAGTCTCCCTATCTTAAGGCATATATTCCGGAGGAGAGATTCTCTTGCCGGAATTTAAAAACACTCCTTTCTGCTTATGGAAGTAACACTGAGTTTTCCATAACCACAGAAACTCACTTTATCAGGGAGGAGAACTGGAACATTCTCTGGGAGTCGAACTTCACTCCGATTACATTTGAAAAGCTTTGTACAGTAAAGGCAAGCTTCCATAAGGGGTTATCCCGCACAAAATATAATATCACAATAGATCCAAACTTGGCTTTTGGAACGGGCCATCACCAGACAACATACCTGATGATTGAGTCTCTTTTGGAAGAAAAAGTCAAGGGGTTCAGAGTTTTGGATGTAGGTTGCGGAACAGGCATTTTATCCATCCTTTCTGCCAAGATGGGGGCAAAACCTCCTGTACACGCTATAGATATTGATCATTTGGCCGTAGATTCGACAAAGGATAACAGCCATAAAAACAGAGTTGCCAATAAAATCACCTGTCTTCTGGGGGATGCCTCTGTAATCCAGGCAGCCAGGTACGATCTTGTATTAGCCAATATAAACAGGAATATAATTCTTTCCGATATTGAGACCTATAGCAAGGCTCTCTCATTTGGAGGAAGATTGTTTTTAAGTGGATTCTATACAGAAGATATACCCCTGATATTAGAGGAGGCCAATAAATTTGGGTTAGAGTATCTTTCAAAAAACAGTCGCGAAAACTGGGCAGTTTTGAAACTGAAAAAATGTATCTAAAAGTGTTGCAGTGTTATTGCAATTTTAAATTATTGTTATACCTTTGCACTCCTCAAAGCGGGCATGGCGTAATTGGTAGCCGCGCCAGACTTAGGATCTGGTGCCGTAAGGCGTGGGGGTTCGAGTCCCTTTGCCCGCACTAAAAGAAGCAGATAGCCGCTGGGATATCTGCTTCTTGGTTATTTATTTGAATTATGTAAAAAATTATATATTTATGAAAGTTACACAGAAGAACATTGACGATTTAAACCTCATTGTCACATTAAACATTGAGCAATCTGATTATTCCGACAAACAGAGAAAAATTCTGAATGATTACCGCCGTAAAGCCGAAGTTAAAGGCTTTCGCAAAGGTATGGCTCCTATGAGTCTGATAGAAAAAATGCACGGCAGATCTGCATTGCTGGATTCTGTAAATGGTCTTATATCAGATGGACTTAATAATTATATAACTGAGAATAAACTCAATATTATTGGCGAACCTCTGCCCAACGAAACCGAAAAGAAACCAATTGACTGGGACAAAGCAACAGAGTTCGAGTTCGCTTTTGATCTTGCCTTAGCTCCAAAAGTAGAGATCAAACTCAGCTCCGACGATAAGATTCCATACTACGAAGTCGCAATTTCCGACGATGAAAAGAACAAATACCAAAATAATTTGTTAAAACAATATGGACAAATCAATGTTGCCGAATCTGTTGAGGAGGATGACTTTTTGATAGTGGACCTTATTCAGGGAGAAACCAGAATTGAAGAGACTTATATTTCCCTTAAATCAATTGAAGATAACGAGAACAAGAAGAAGTTCATTGGTAAAAAGACGGGAGATGATTTTGCAATTGATGTGAATGCTACCTTTGCAAACGAGTCCGACAGAGCTGCGCTTCTTAAGGTAAAGAAAGAGGAACTTGCGTCGTTAGATCCTAACTATACAGTTGTTATCAAGGATATTAAACGGTTTGTGGATGCCGAACTCAATCAGGAACTGTTTGACAAGATGTATGGTGTAGGTGTAATTAATTCCGTAGAGGAGTTTGATGTAAAATTGATTGAAAGGATGAAAAATGAGTTTGCACAGGAGAGTGATTACCATTTTATGCAGGATGCAAAGAACGCCCTTATAGAAAAAGCTGCAATTGCAGTTCCCGAGCAATTTCTGAAAAGATGGTTATTCACAGCAAATGAAGGCAAATTTACAATGGAGGAGATTGAAAAGGATTTTGCTTTGTTCCTGCAGGATTTCCGTTGGCAAATGATCCGTCAGTATATAACCAAAGAGCAGAATATGGAGGTTACAAGGGAGAATCTGATTGATCATGCAAAGAGAGTAGCAAGCTACCAGTTTGCTATGTATGGATTGCAGAATGCTCCTGAAGAGCAGATTGCAAAGTATGCTGATTCACTTTTGGCAAATGAAAAGGAGAATCGTCGTATATACGAAAAAGTAGAGGATGATCTTGTAATTGACTATGTAAAAAGCATTGTAGGTCTGGACAAGAGAACAATTCCTCTGGATGAATTACAAAAAATGACAAACTAATTAATAATAATATAATTATGGCTACTGAATTTGAAAAATTTGCAAGATCGCACAAAGGCATCAGCAGCCTTTCGCTACATAGATTTGAGTCTATATCGGGGGCATATATCAATCCTACCATTATAGAGGAGAGGCAGCTAAACGTTGCAACAATGGATGTCTTCTCACGATTGATGATGGACAGGATTATTTTCCTTGGCGTTCCTATCAATGACGATGTAGCAAACATAATACAGGCGCAACTGCTTTATCTGGACTCTGTTGAATCTAAGACCGATATTCAGCTTTACATTAACTCTCCGGGCGGTTCTGTTTATGCAGGATTGGGTATTTATGACACTATGCAGCTGGTTACATCTGATGTTGCCACAATTTGTACCGGCATGGCTGCCTCTATGTCTGCAATTTTATTGACTGCCGGAGCTAACGGGAAGAGATCTGCTTTGCCACATTCCCGGGTGATGATACACCAACCGATGGGTGGCGCAGAGGGTCAGGCAACTGATATTGAGATCACAGCCAGGGAGATTGTCAAGATAAAGAAAGAACTTTATGAGATTATTGCACTGCACTCAGGAAAGTCTCTGGAGCAAATTGAAAAGGATGCTGACAGAGATTACTGGATGACATCCATTGAGGCCAAAGAGTACGGAATGATAGATGAGATTCTCACTAAATCGAACAAGAAATAAAATCGAAAAGGGATAAGAATGGCATCTAAATACAACAATTACTGTTCATTTTGTGGAAGGAGCAAGGGAGAGGTAGAGGTTTTAATAGCCGGAGATGTTGCCGCTATTTGTAATGAATGTGCTCAACAAGCTTTGGATTATACCAAAGAGGCACTTGCTTCAAAAAGGAAGGGCAATAAAGTGGGAGGGAAGATTAATAACTCCCTTATGAAACCTAAGGAGATTACTGCATTTCTGGATCAGTATGTAATTGGTCAGGATGAGGCTAAAAAGTTTTTATCTGTAGCTGTATATAACCACTATAAGAGAATCAATCATCCGGCAGGAGGCGACCTCGAACTCGAAAAATCAAACATTTTGCTTGTTGGTCAAACCGGTACGGGTAAAACTCTTTTGGCGAAAACCATTGCAAAGATGCTGGATGTTCCGTTCGCGATAGTAGATGCTACTGTTTTAACCGAAGCTGGTTACGTGGGGGAGGATGTTGAAAGTATTCTTACAAGGCTTTTGCAGGAGGCCGATTACGATGTGGAGAGGGCTCAGAGAGGTATTGTTTTCATAGACGAAATTGACAAGATTGCCAGAAAAAGTGACAATCCATCCATTACACGCGATGTTTCCGGTGAGGGTGTGCAGCAGGCATTGTTAAAATTGCTCGAAGGAAGCGTTGTTAACGTACCACCTCAGGGTGGACGAAAACACCCTGAACAGCGTATGATTGCAGTTGATACCAAAGACATACTGTTTATCTGTGGCGGCGCTTTCGAAGGCATAGACAGAAAAATTTCCCAGCGTCTCAATACTCAGATTGTAGGTTATGGTGCATCCAAGAAAACAGAGAATATAGACAAGCATAATCTTCTGAAGTATGTTGCTCCACAGGATCTGCGTGCATACGGACTGATTCCGGAGATAATCGGGCGTCTTCCCGTGCTTACATACCTTAAACCTTTGGACAGGCAGGCTCTTCGTACTATTTTGACTGAACCGAAAAATGCATTGGTTAAACAGTATGTGAAATTATTTGAGCTTGATGGTGTTAAACTGAAGATCGACGATGACGTTCTTGACTTTATTGTCGATACTGCCATTGAGTACAAATTAGGCGCCAGAGGATTAAGGTCTATCTGTGAAGCCATAATGCTGGATGCGATGTATGATTTCCCTTCTGAAAACAAGAAGACCCTGACTGTCAAGTTGGACTACGCAAAAAAGAAGGTTGAGAAGTTTACCGGTTCGTTGATAATTGAACGTTGACGCAAGTACTAACTGATCTGCCAGCTTAAAGTGGACCCTCCGGATTCCTTTCCCGCCACTTTGCGATAGGTTCTCGGTCTCTCATTTATTTGCACTCGTACAAGTAGTTTAGACGTTTATTATAAGGTGATGCTTGTAAGTCGACTGAATGCATACAAAGGGAGGTTGGTGAGCCAACTCTCTTTTCGGAAATCGGACATAGATGTTCGGATTGCATTTTCTGAATTGTACCTTTGGACAAAAGTGCGAAGACTCTTAGCCTTTAAATTTTCAGCAGCCTTTACCTCAATAGGAACAATGACATTTTGGTACTGGATAACAAAATCGACTTCAGAAACAGCATTCTCTGCGGACCAATAATATGGAGTCAGCAAATGCTCTGATATCAGTTGTTGTAAGACATATTGTTCTGTTAAGGAACCCTTGAATTCCTCAAATATCCGGTTGCCCTCCAACAATGATTTTACATCAAGATTAGCCATTGCTGCAAGCAATCCTATATCTGCCATATATAGTTTAAATGCTCCAAAATCTTCGTATGATTTAAGTGGCATCGATGGTTTTGTTATACGGTGAACCTTATGTGCCAGTCCGCAATCTACTAGCCATGACAACGCCAGTTCAAACTCTTTTGCTCTGGCTCCTTGCTTTATAAATCCATAAATAAACTTTTTATTTTCTTTTGCAAGCTGGGCAGGGATTGAATTCCAAACCATCCGTATTCGGGGAACTATTTCAGAAGGAGCGTGCTTTGAGAAGTCTTGCTCGTATGAATTTAGTAACTGGTTGTGAATTTGGCGGACCTCTTCGAAATTATGGTTTTCAGAGAATTTTGCAACAACCTCAGGCATTCCTCCAACGAAATAGTATTGCTTTAACAACTCAATAAATTTAGTTTTGAATGTTGTTATCAGGCCCCAGTCTCCTTGATTCAACAGATTAAACAATTGTTCTTCACCTAATGCATAGATAAACTCCGGGAATGTAAGAGGATACAGATCCAAAAACTCGACCTTGCCAACGGGGAAAGAGGTGTTTTTATGCATTGCAATTCCAAGCAGCGAGCCTGCAGCAATAATGTGATATTCCGGAGCATTCTCGCAGAAATATTTTAATGAAGTTATCGCTCCCTCTGCCTCCTGTATTTCATCAAAAACAATCAATGTTTTTCCTGGTTCAGGTTTAATTCCTGTTGAAACTTGAATGGCCAGAAGAATTCGTGAAATATTAAAATCTGTTGCAAACAGAGTCTTCAATTGTTGATTTTCCTCAAAGTTTATGTATGCACAATTTTGATAGTCTGTTTTGCCAAATTCCTTCATTAGCCAGGTTTTACCTACCTGTCTGGTTCCTCGGATAATTAGTGGCTTACGGTTTTTACTATCTTTCCAAGCCCGCAGAAAGGCTAATGCAGCTCTTCTCATATCTACTTAATTTTATACATGCAACAAATAAAGGAATGATATTTTGTACAAATATACATTTTTATGAATGAAAAAATGCAAATGGTTACATTTTTATGAACGATCTATTAGTTATTTTAGCTGGCAGATGCTACTCTGTGTAGTATTTGTAGAACAGTCCTATGGATTCAATTCCTTTGCAGAACTGACTCAACAGATAGCTTTCATTAGGCGAATGAATCACGTCACGCTCAAGTCCGAATCCCATAAGAAGTGGGTTAGCCCCAAGCAGTTGTTGTAAATCTGCCAAGATAGGGATGCTGCCGCCACCTCTGTTTGGAACCGGTTCAATTCCGTAAACCTCTCTCACTGCACGGGCTGCTGCCTTATAGACATTGGACGACATCGGGCAGAGGAAACCCTGACCTCCATGGTGAGGGATCACCTTTACCTTAACACCCTTTGGAGCCAGACTCATAAAATGTTTTTCGAACAATTGGGCAATTTTTTTACAATCCTGGTTAGGTACTAGTCTCATGGAAATTTTGGCGTGGGCTGTAGAGGGAAGGACTGTTTTTGCCCCCTCTCCTGTATAGCCTCCCCAGATACCGTTTACATCCAGACAAGGCCTTATTCCGGTACGTTCCATTGTGGTGTAACCCTCTTCGCCATTGACTTCGTCTATATCGAGGAATTTTTTGTATTCTTCAAGATCAAACGGTGCGTGACCCAACATCTCTCTCTCCTCTTTGGTCAACTCAACAACATCATCATAAAAACCCTTTATGGTAATTCTTCCCTTATCATCGATCAACTTGTCGATCATTGTACAAAGCGTATTTATAGGGTTTACCACTGCACCTCCGTAGTGCCCTGAGTGCAGGTCTTTATTCGGACCGGTAACCTCTACCTCCACATAGGCCAAACCTCTCATTCCTACATTCAGCGATGGAATCTTCTCATCTATCATTGTAGTGTCCGAAACAAGAATGTCGTTGCAGGCAAGCAAGTCCTTATGTTCGGCTGCCCATTCAGGAAGGCTTGGGGAGCCGATCTCCTCTTCACCATCAATTATGAATTTAACATTGCATTTAAGCTTATTTGTCTTTACAAGATATTCAAAAGCTTTTACATGCATAAACCCTTGGCCTTTGTCGTCGTCGGCTCCTCTTGCATAAATAGCACCCTCTCTTACCTGCGGTTCGAATGGCGAAGTTTCCCAAAGGTCAATCGGATCGGCAGGTTGAACATCGTAGTGAGCATATACCAGAATTGTGGGTTTGCTCTTATCTATAATTTTCTCTGCAAAAACAACCGGATGTCCTTTTGTGGGATATATCTTAGCTCTGTCAACTCCGGCAGCCAGCAACAGTTCTGCGTATTTCTCTGCTGCCTTCTGCATATCAGGGACATGCTCTGCCACAGAGCTGACGGATGGAATCCGTAATAGTTCGAAAAGTTCAGATATAAAGCGTTCCTTGTTGTTCTGAATATATTGTTTCATACGCGTTTATTAAAATGTATATCTTACTGTAAGAGCAAAGTTGGCGGGTTTAAAACCTGCATCTGAGATTATCTGAAGTTTTGGGGTCCAGTCAAATGCCAGAACTATAGGAACATTATTAAACTTATACTCAACACCACCCATGGCATCAATGGACATTACGAAATTGTTCTTGTATTTACCATCTATAAAAACTCCTGCCGAAGCTCCCGGACCTGCATACAGGGAGAGGCCGTCTACATTTACATCAAAATGGAACTGATAGTAACCAGAGCCCTTTATTTTCGTATTATCATTTCCGATAATATCCAAGTCAAAAATGCCTTCAACAGCGGTTCCTGCAGTCAGAAATTGTTTATAGCTCGCGCCTACGCTGGAGCCCAGCCTGAAACCTATTGCCTTGCTGTAATTTTGTGAAAATGCGCTAAAGCTTATCAATAAAGCGACAACGACTAATAATGATTTTTTCATATAAATAAATTTTAAAAATAGTTAACTGATTTACCTTCTAATTTTGTTAACAGGTTATTAGCCAGCCTGCTGGCTCCAAATCTGAATAGTCCGGAACTCAACCACTCTTTTCCGAGAATAGTCTCAACAATGGCATAATAGAGAATTGCGTCCTCCGGTGTAGAAATTCCGCCGGCAGCCTTAAAACCGATCTTTTTCCCGGTTTTCTGATAATGCTCCTTTATGCACCGGCACATAACATAGGCAGCTTCGGGAGTTGCAGCAGGTTCCATTTTTCCTGTGGATGTCTTAATGAAATCTGCCCCTGCTTCAATTGCAAGATTTGATGCATTTGCAATCAGCTTAGGAGTTTTGAGAGCACCTGTCTCTAAAATTACTTTGAGATGCGCCTTCCCGATTGAATTTTTTATCTGTTGTATCTCCTCAAAAGCGGCTTTATAGTCTTCGTCCAGAAAATGATTCAGAGCCAATACTATATCCACCTCATTTGCACCTTGCTCAACTGCTGTCTTACACTCTGCAACCTTTATTTCACTAAAACTTTGGGAAGACGGGAAAGCTCCCGCTACTACTGCAATTTTTACTCCGGCGTTGTTAAGTTTATTTTTTACAACCTTTGCAAAGTTTGGATATACACAAACAGCTGCAACAGAGGGGTATTTCGGATAATGGATTTGAAATTGATTAACTTTATCAATCATAGACTCCACTTTTGAAGGTGTGTCTGTAGAATTAAGCGTTGTTAAATCGATCAGTCCGATAGAGGCAGAATAGACCTCCGGCTTGTCCCATTCAGACAAATTGCCTGTAATTTGTTTAAGCACTTTTTCCATACGTTCCATATCATTTGTCATCTTTAGTATTCATCCATATCGTTACCGGCCCGTCGTTAATGAGAGAAACCTTCATATCCGCTCCAAATTGTCCTGTCTGAATCTGCCTGTTCATGGCAGAACTCAGGGAGACAATGAATCTGTTATACAGAGGAATTGCAATATCTGGCTTTGCAGCATTTATATATGAGGGTCTGTTTCCTCTTCTGGTTTGTGCGTGAAGGGTAAATTGACTTATAAGCATAATCTCGCCCCCCCTTTCCAGAATCGAGCAGTTCATAACACCATTGCTGTCGTCAAATATACGAAGATTGACGATTTTTTTTGTAGCATATTCAATATCTTTTTCATCATCATCGCTTCCAAATCCCACAAAAACGAGTAAACCCTTTGCTATTGCGCTCAGAGTTATTCCGTTCACCTTAACTGATGCTTCAGAAACGCGCTGAACAAGAACTCTCATAATTTATCCACTGATTTTTATGTTGTACCCTTTTTTTATAAGAGGAGCAGCGATTTTTTCCATCTCTGCAACCGAAACTTTTTGAAGATTGGCTGCCGGAGTCTCCCTGTCTATTGTGTAGATCATAATCTCTCTCGGTTCTATTGCCTCTACAAGCTCCCTCCACGCTTCGACCTCCTCTTTGGTTGTGTTGTCAACGACATTTCCGTCAAACTCCCCCTTTAAAAACATAGTTTGCAAGACAAAATTGTTTTTTAAGGGTACAAGATATACTATCAGATTTTCCAGCGAATATTCATATTGAGGTCTGTCTATAAGCTTTGTGGTTTTTTCAAATGCAGAGTCGATTTTAAGTATTGGATTGTCTACTTTCAACAGGGCTGCCAATACTTTTGATTTGTGTATCTGACTGGCATTTGACAGTACCGAAATTTTTGCCTTTGGTGCGTACCGGTCTCTTATTTCCAAAGTGAAATCAATTATTTCTGCAAAGTCTGGATGCATTGTTGGTTCTCCGTTTCCGGAGAATGTTATTGTATCTATCCTGCCAACATTTGTGGTATAATCCTTAAGTCTGGTTTCGAGGCTTTCCTTTACCTGCTCCAGAGTTGGAAGTTTATTATCTCCCTTTCCATCCTTATTGAAGCCACATTCACAATACAGGCAGTCAAAGCTGCACCATTTCCCGAATTTGGGCAAAAGGTTAACTCCAAGCGAGGTTCCAAGTCTTCTGCTTTTTATAGGACCGAAAATGATATCATTGAATAATATTGTGGACATATCGTATATGATCTATATTAAACTAGCCGCAACGAATGACTTTCATTCGTCAATTTCATATTTTGCCAATCGATATTATCAACCAAAACTATGCCAGGCCTTTTCCCAACTTCAAAAGATCCAAGTTCGTCCTCCTTTTTCAGGAATTTTGCACCATTCAACGAGGCCCACTGTAAAATCTCTTCAAGTGGTATACCCGGGAAAAATTTATGTATTATTTTAATCTCCTCTGCAATTGACAACATTGTATTGCTGGACAAGCTATCTGTTCCGATAGTAATATTGGCACCTTTGCGTCTAAAAAGCTCGATAGGAGGTAATGCCCGGTGAATAAAAATATTTGAAAGTGGACAGATGGCCCAGTAAAGATTTTCGATTAATCCGATGGCCTCATCTACACTCTCCTCATTTGTGAATGTGTTGTGTACCAGTAGTATCTGTTCCTGAATTTTTCCACTTTCATTGTCTATAGTCGATTTCAGCATCCTGAGAAAGTAAATGAGTGCCGATTTTCCAATCACAGGTGGCGAACTTAACCCTCTTTTCTTTATGTCGTCTGCAAGAGGACCGGTGCCATTCATTATCAACTGCTCCTCTTCCCAGCTCTCCTGGTTGTGAAGTGACAACCACCCTTCCCTGAGAGCGTCTAAGCTCGATTCTGTTAAAAGCTCCGGACTCATTGAGTAACAGGAATGAGGATTGGGTGCTGCATCTATCCCATAGTCTTTTGCTTTGATTGTCAGGTCTCTGACACCCTTCACAAGGACAGGGACATCTTTTGGTTCCGAACCGAAAACCTCTATAAAAGTCCTGGTGTATATCTTAGACCTGGATTTTATCTCAAAACTCTCTGAACAATTACTGATATCCGCCATTGCTGATACACCACTATTGTAAAGCTGTTCCATCTCATCCTCCATTGCAGTTTTTCTGCCGGCTTCATCTATACTGTTTCTCAACTTATTGATTTGACGGATAAAACCTGCCATTCCTGTATTCTGGGCAAAACATCCTTTAAGATGAGAAAGTTCTATGTGACAATGAGAATTTACAAATCCCGGACAGAGAATGCCATTGTAAAACTCTGTACTCTCAACCTCTTCTTCCAGCTGGCCAATTTCAATTATTGTTCCATCAGTGTGGAGGCAGAGATAACCTCTCCGGATCGGTTGACTGTTCAATGGGAAGAGATATTGGGCCGCTATTTTTCGCATATTCTAAAAATGATTTTCTTTTGGTTGTCAGATTATTGAGCCACCATTGTTCTAATTTTGGAATTTCATACCTGGATGCTAAGCTATCCTGCAGATATATGTGCCAGATAGGTAGTTTATTGGGCGCCAGTATCCAACGGACAGACCTCTCGTACGAATCCATCTCTCTGAAAGAATCGACCTCTTCTATAATATCTCTTATAGGGGCAAGCAGAGACTCTCTATGGTTTTGAGCCGAGATTATCTTTTCTACATTTAACTCTCTCTCTTCAAGAATCTCTTTTGCTTTTATGAAGTAGCTCTTGAGCTTTGCAGGTCTGGGAAGATAGTAATCCATTGTATAAACGAAATCCTCGGTAGTGTAGCCGTATTTATTCAGAATTGGCTCGTATATCAGTGAGGTGTCTGCTTTCTGCATATTTATCTGGCTATTTAGCACAGATCTGTCTGTCATATATATATCAGCCAGTATTTTTGGCAGATCATTGCCATCTATCAAATCCACATCTCTGGAGCAGGAGGTCGCAACCAGAACAGCTAATATGATTATCCTGAAAAATTGATTCATCGCTTTATTTTACAAGCTACAAAGTTAATTTATTATTATTATTTTTGCGGAAAAAATGAGAGTCTTAATAATTGGTTCAGGAGGAAGAGAAAGTGCATTTGCCTGGAAATTAAGTAAAAGTCCTATTTTACAAAAATTGTATTGTGCCCCGGGCAATCCTGGAATAGCAAAAATTGCTACAAATATTGAGATTGACATTAAAGACTTTAGTTTAATCAAACAGGCGGTCTTGCAATATTCTATAGAAATGGTCGTGGTTGGACCCGAGGATCCTCTTGTAAATGGTTTAAGAGATTTCTTTGAAAATGACCTTCAGTTAAAATCCGTAATTTTTATCGGGCCGGACAAGATTGGTGCTCAACTAGAAGGCAGCAAGGATTTTGCAAAGAGCTTTATGCAGAGATGGTCAATACCCACAGCGGGATACAGAAGCTTTGACGTTTCAGAGATGAATGCGGCAGACCGGTATCTTGAATCCCTTGATGCTCCTTATGTATTAAAGGCAGACGGCCTGGCAGCAGGGAAGGGTGTCTTGATTTTGAATGATTTGCCGGAAGCCAAGAGAGAGCTGAGATCTATCCTTAACGGGAAGTTCGGTGCTGCAGGAGAAAGGGTTGTTATTGAGGAGTATCTGAACGGAATAGAGCTCTCGGTTTTTGTATTGACAGACGGCGACAGCTATCTTATCTTGCCAGAAGCCAAGGACTACAAGCGTATAGGAGAGGGGGACAAAGGTCTGAATACCGGAGGAATGGGTGCTGTGTCACCGGTACCGTTTGCTGGCACAGAATTTATGAAGAGGGTGGAGGAGAGAATCATTAAGCCGACTATTGCCGGATTAAAAGCGGATAACATATCATACAAGGGGTTTATTTTTATAGGCCTTATGAATTGTAAGGGGGACCCTTTTGTAATTGAATACAATGTAAGGATGGGCGATCCTGAAACTGAGGCCGTACTTCCAAGGATAAAGAGTGACCTACTTGCTCACTTTGTTGCATTGGGCAAAAGGGAATTATCCAAAGAGAAAATTGAGATCGATCCTCATACAGCAATTACTCTCGTTACTGTATCGGGAGGCTATCCTCAGGAGTACAAAAAAGGGTTCGAAATTTTTGGACTTGAAAGTATGGAAAAGGGTCTGATTTTTCACTCCGGCACAAAATCACAGGATGGTAAAATTGTAACCAACGGAGGCAGGGTGCTTGCAATTACTGTGTTGGAAGAGAGTATAGAAAGAGCAAGAGAATCGGTATATTCAAAGGCTAAAATGATAAATTACAAAGATATTTATTACAGGAGAGATTTGGGAATGGATCTGATGTCTTACAAGGGATAAAAATAATGAAGAGTGTCAGAAAATATCAATTCGTTACTTCTCCTTTCTTTTTAGGGATTTTCTTAATACTCTATTATATATCTGCCCTTTACATTCCTGTCGAAAACAATGAAAGGTGGATTCCGGCACTTATTGGTTTTTTTGATTTTGAATCCTTATCCAGATTTGGATCGGTATCACTGGCAACTATATTTATACTAGCTACAGCCATATCGCTATATATTTTTAACGAGAGAAACCTATTGATTGGTAAAAATGGGATCCTGCTACCGATTATATATCTTATTTTTACTGTTGCAACCCCAAAGACTCTCTATTTTTCAGGTGTTTCCATAGCCTCATTGTTTGTTGTGTGGTCTGTATACTACTCGCTATTTACCAGAAGGGGAGATAAAGAGCTTTTTATCGCCGGTTTTTTAATCTCGTTAGCTGCTCTTTTTGACCCTCATATAACCCTTTTGATACCATTAATTCTCTTCTTTTCACTAAGATCGGCTGTTGTCTCTGCAAGAACGGTAATAGTGGTGTTAAGCTCGATTCTGATTCCCTTTGCCTTTATGTTCTCTTTCAGGTATCTCTTTTTCGAGGATGCTATGTTTTTTGGAGAGATCTATCTTACGGACCTTAAGTCTATCTGTTATCCAAGCCTGAACTTGAAGAATGTAGCCGATATAGTTCTTACTCTGTCGCTCTTCGTCTATCTCTGTTGCTCTATAAACTATGTTCTGAATAACATTAACAGATATAAAACATTGAAATGCAATTCTTTTTCCAGATTTACCTCAATGATAATACTAACTTCGCTGATAGTGATGTTCTATCCGCAGTCGGGAGAGGGGTTGACTCAGATTATTGCAATTCCGGGTTCTGTACTTGTTACAGAATACATCAGTTCAACAGAAAAGCCTACCCGGAAAAGGATAGGCTATCTTCTGATTCTAATTTTCTTATCAATAAGCCGGATTGCGGCTGTTATATAGAACTATATTGTACGACCGGGGTACTGCTTAAGCGCTACCTCAAGACACTTCATTGCTGCTTTCAAATCTTCGATTTTTAGAACATAGGCAATTCTTACTTCATTTAGCCCTTTCCCAGGTGTAGCATAAAATCCCGCAGCAGGGGCAACCATCACGGTTTGATTTTCATAGTTGAACTCCTCAAGTAGCCATTGGGCGAATTTATCGCTGTTGTCAACAGGAAGACGGGCAACCGTATAAAATGCACCCATAGGTTTCGGAGAAAATACTCCCTCCATCTTATTAAGCGCTTCTACCATTACATCTCTGCGTTGCATATATTCCTGACGAACTGCTGCAAAATACTCTTTAGGAGTGGCAAGCGCACCTTCTGCTGCAATCTGGCCATATGCGGGTGAACACAGACGAGCCTGAGCATAGCGAAGGACTGCCTTCATAACCTCTTTGTTTTTGGAAACTATTGCCCCTATGCGTACTCCACAAAGGCTGTATCTTTTAGAAACTGAGTCTATAAGAATTACATTTTGTTCCAAACCTTTAATATGCATGCAAGAAAAGTGTGGCTCGTCAGTATAGCAAAACTCTCTGTAAACCTCATCGGAAAAGATGAACAGACCATGTTTTTTGGCCATCTCACCCAATTTTATTAGTGACTCTTTGGAATAAAGACAACCGGTGGGGTTACCTGGGTTGCAAATGATTATACCCTTCGTCTTAGGGTTGATGAGTTTTTCAAATTCGCTTGCATCCGGAAGGGCAAAACCATCCTCTATGCGGGTAGAGATAGGCTTTAATATCACATCGTTTTGAAGGGCGAATGAGTTGTAATTAGTGTAGAATGGTTCCATTACAATAACCTCATCTGTAGGATTGCAAGTAATTGCCAAGGCTATCTGCAGAGCTTCACTGCCTCCGGTAGTGATATTAATATCATCTGCAGTCACATCTATATTGATGCCCTGGTAATACTTGGCCAGACCTTTTCGGTATGACTCGCTACCTCTGGAGTCTGGATAAGGTATCAGGAGGGGATTGGCATTTTTTACAGCATCAAGTGCCTCTTTTGGAGAAGCTATATCCGGTTGTCCGATGTTTAGATGATAAACCTTAATTCCTCGTTTTTTTGCAGCGTCTGAATAAGGAACCAATTTTCTGATCGGAGACGCAGGCATCTCACTTGCCTTTTTAGATAATGTTAACATTTCTGATATATTTGTTTTTATTTGGTAATTTTTTAAATTAAAAAACAGAACAAAGTTACCGCTTTTTTTTTATCTGACAAGCTCCCGTAAGAACCCCTCTACACCAACTTGCATTTGTGATGCCTTTGCAAAGTAATTATTTGTCAGTATGGCAAAATAGTACATCTCTCCGCCACCTCTCTCCACATATCCGGCATAGCATCTGACATTGGAAAGGGAGCCGCTCTTTGCATGGATTTTTGATTTGTCGCGTTTTTCAACTTTACTTAGAACGTTTTTTAATGTTCCGGGACCACCTGGTTGCGGAAGGCTTCGGAAAAAGTATCCGAAGTTTACGCTTTCTTTAATTGCTGAATAATATTTGCATAAAAACCTTGCCGAAACATAGTTTTGCCGTGATAATCCGCTCCCGTCAACCTGTGTGTATCCTCTTGAAGATAACCCCATTTCGTCTATCAGTCTTAACACTGCTACTCTGGATGAGTCATAGGAACCAACTCCGGTCATCTTTTTTCCAATCATCCTGAACATAGTCTCTGCATAGAAGTTGTTGCTTATCCTGTTAGTAACATTAACAATTGAGGATAATTCCGGCGACTGTGTCTCTCCAATTATTTTAAGTTCATAGAAAGATGGAGCATTGTAAGTTTTTGCATCTTTTACATATGGGTCGCTCATTATACCCCTGCTTGCCAGAAAGTCGCGAAACTCCAACGCGCAGCTAAGCGGTGCAAATTTATTGGAAACAACAACTATAACCGAATCCTTACCTGAAGGCAAAGAACCCTTGAACTCACCGACTTTTGCCAAATCGGATACATAGTACGAACTTCTGTCCCCGGTAGTCGAACCGGAAGAGATTAACCCAATCCTGTACTCCATATCAGGGATCCGGGGGTAGACGCTTTCCAGAAAAACTTTGTCTCCAATATTTTTTCCTGGAACAAATCTGAAGTATTGCGTGTTTTCACAGAAAGAGAGACCTGATGCTCCGCTGCCGAATGAAGGACCAAGGTTACTCCACGACCAGCTTTCAGGGATAGTTTCGTCCGGGAAGAACCTGTCATCTGCAACAATACTTCCGTTTATTCTAGTAATTCCGGCAGCGGATATTGCCTTTGCCCACTCTTCAAAAACCACGGCTATGGGTATTGCTACAGTGTCCTTAGACCCGAGAGTAGGATCTCCTCCTCCAACAATAAAAAGATCGCCATACAATACACCATTCTCAATATAACCTGAGTGTCCGATTTTTGTGACGAACCGGAAATCAGGGCCTAAAATCTTAAGAGAGAGACCTGTAGTGATGGTTTTCATTGTTGAAGCGGTAAGCAACGGCATATCGGGATTCCAAGATGCAACCGTTTTCCCCTTGCTGTCCATAACCATAATGCCAACCACAGCATCTCTGAAGAGTGTGTCAGACTTCATCCGGTCTACATATTTTTGAATAGAGTTACTTTGTCCCGACAATTTTGTGGGCAGTATAAATGCTGTTAAAACAAGCAGCAAAGTGGCAAGCCGTTTCATTTTCTGTTTGATTTGATTATTATGCGAAAGTACAAAATTTGATTAAAGATTTTTTAAAAATATACCTACATTTGCCAAGATAAAATTTTAAAAGATGAGTAGTTTTAGAAAAAGGGCACTTGACGAATTTGCAAGTCACAAAGCAGAAAGATTTTATGTAGAAAGTCAACCTGTCTCTCAATACTTTGGAGAGAATGTCTTCGGTGTAGAAAAGATGCACCGATATTTGTCGGCCGAAGCCTTTGAAGCTGTCCAGATGGCAATAAACTATGGAACAAAGATAGACCGTGCTATAGCAAATCAGATTGCATCCGGTATGAAGTCCTGGGCCATTGAGAGAGGCGCTACCCATTATACACACTGGTTTCATCCACTTACAGACGCAACAGCAGAAAAGCACGAAGCTTTTGTAGACCCTACCAGGAACGGAGGTGTTTTTGAAAATTTTAAGGGTGATGCACTTGTACAACAGGAACCGGACGCATCGAGTTTTCCTACAGGAGGGCTTAGAAACACTTTTGAAGCCAGAGGATATTCTGCGTGGGATCCCACTTCTCCCGCCTTTATTATAGACCAGACACTTTGTATTCCATCTGTATTTGTTGCATACACAGGGGAGTCTCTCGACCATAAAACACCTCACCTGAAATCTTTGCAAGCGCTGGATAAGGCTGCTGTTGAGCTGTGTAAAATGTTCGACCATAAAATTAACAGGGTAAATGTAATGCTTGGCCTGGAACAGGAATATTTCATAGTAGATGAGGCTCTCTACAGGGCAAGACCGGATCTTATGCTATGTAACAGAACTTTGGTCGGACATACTGCAGCAAAGGATCAGCAACTGGAGGATCACTATTTCGGAGCTATTCCGTCACGCGTGATGGCCTTTATGAAGGACTTCGAGACGGAGGCTTATAAACTTGGCGTAGTGTTGAAGACTCGTCACAATGAGGTTGCTCCCAATCAGTTTGAATTCGCACCATACTATGAGGAGGCAAACCTGTCTGTAGATCATAATCTTATGATGATGATCCTTATGAGAAAAATTGCCAAAAAACATAAGCTGAAGGTTATTTTTCATGAGAAACCTTTCGCTGGTGTAAATGGGTCCGGAAAGCACTGCAATTGGTCAATGGTTACAAATACGGGGGTAAATCTATTGTCTCCGGGTAAAACTCCAAGGACAAACCTGCAGTTTCTAAGCTTCTTTGCATCTGTAATAAGAGCTGTGTATGAGCACCACCATCTGCTGATGGCCGGTGTTGCCTCCCTTAACAACTCATACAGGCTGGGCGGGGGCGAAGCGCCTCCGGCAGTAATGTCAGTTTTCATTGGTACAACACTAACCTCTGTTTTGGATTCTATTGAGAATATGTCAATAACGGATGACTCTTCTCAGGACATAAGCAAGCTGAAACTGGACATTGTAAACAAGATCCCGGAAATACTACCTGATAATACAGACAGAAACAGAACCTCTCCTTTTGCATTTACAGGTAACAGATTTGAGTTCAGAGCAGTAGGCTCGTCTGTGAATGTCGCTTCAGCAATTTTTATCCTTAATGCCTCTGTTGCTCAACAGTTGACAAGATTCAGAAACCTTACCGAAGATCTTATTAAATCCGGAACACCTAAGGAGGAGGCTCTTCTTCAGATTATCAGGCAATTTATAAAAGAGTCAAAACTAATCAGATTCGAAGGGAACGGTTATAGTAAGGAGTGGCAGGAAGAGGCTAACAGACGAGGACTGAAAGGGATTTCAGATGTTCCGGAGGCTTTCAAGACATTTTTGGAAGAGAAAAGCATTAAGCTGATGAATGAGACTGGCGTTTTGACTGAGAGGGAGGTGGAAGCCAGATACGAGGTCATGAATGAGACCTTCATAAAGAAAATGCAGATTGAAGCAAGAGTAATCGGAGACCTGACCATTAACCATATTATCCCTACAGCAATCAAATTTCAGAATTCGCTGATGGATAATGTTCTTGGAATTAAAGAGCTATTCGGACCGGAAGAATATAAAACCATGTCCGAGAATCAACTGGTTATAATCAAAAAAATATCTGGCTATATACAGAGGCTCAGGGACGATTCTCATTCGATTGTCGAAGCCAGAAAGGAGGCTAACCAAATTGCAAACTATCCCGATAGAGCTGCAGCATACTCAACTAATGTTTTACCCTATATTTTCAAAATACGCACAGTGGTTGACAAGCTTGAAATGTTGGTGGATGATGAGCTATGGCCTTTGCCAAAATACAGGGAATTAATGTTCTGGAGATAGTTTAAGGTGTGATTAACCAAATATCAATTTATGTCTGAAAAAAGCACAGAGGCAACCAGATATTCTCAGAGAGGAGTTTCATCTTCCAAGGATGATGTACACAAGGCTATCCAGAATATTGACAAAGGACTTTTTCCAAAGGCTTTCTGCAAAATCGTTCCGGATTATCTTGGTAATGACCCGGAATATTGCCTGGTAATGCACGCAGACGGTGCAGGAACAAAATCTTCACTTGCCTATGCATACTGGAGAGAAACAGGGGAAATGAGTGTATGGAGCGGTATTGCCCAGGATGCAATTGTGATGAACACAGACGACCTTATCTGTGTGGGAGCATGCGATAACATAATTTTATCGTCCACAATTGGTCGCAACAAACATAGGATACCAGGAGAGGTAATTTCAAAAATTATCTCAAGTTCTCAGGAATTTGCAGATAAAATGGCGAGGTATGGAGTAAATATTTCTTTGACGGGGGGAGAGACCGCCGATGTAGGAGACTTGGTTCGGACAATAATTGTAGATAGTACGGTCTGTGCCCGTTTAAAAAAGTCGGAAGTCATCGATAATGCCAATATTAAAGCCGGAGATGTAATCATTGGCCTTAGCTCATATGGCCAGGCAGTATACGAGGATGAGTACAACGGAGGTATTGGAAGTAATGGGTTAACCTCTGCCCGGCACGATCTCTTCTCATCATATGTTGGTTCTAAGTATCCGGAAACTTACAATAATCAGATTCCAAAGGACCTGGCCTATACAGGCAAAAAAAGACTGGATGAAATCGAGCCGGAGACAGGAATAAATTATGGAAAGCTGGTGTTGTCACCTACCCGTACTTATGCCCCTGTGATAAAAGAGGTACTCAAGTATTACCGGAAAGATATCCACGGAATGGTTCACTGTTCCGGGGGGGCACAGACAAAGGTTCTGAACTTTATTGAAAAGCTCAGGGTTATTAAGAATAATCTCTTTCCTGTTCCTCCTTTGTTCAGAGCCATTCAACAGGAGTCACTGACTCCCTGGGAGGAGATGTACAAGGTGTTTAATATGGGGCATCGAATGGAGATATATGCCGATGAAAAAGTAGCAGAGGGTCTGATTAGAATTTCACAAAGTTTTGGTATTGATGCTCAGATTATTGGCAGGGTAGAGGCTGCAAAAAATGCATCTGTGGAACTCCGTACCGAATTTGGAGAGTTTATTTATGAAAAAAATAATTAGATATAATGGTTTATTTACCGACTATTTCTCACGAGGAGATCGATGCACTGCAACCTGCCGCTTTTAAAGGGGAGGTTATAGTTGTTGAAGAGAAATCCAAAGAGTATAAGGATGCAATTGAGTATCTTTCAAATCAGAGAATTATTGGATTTGACACAGAGACAAAACCTATGTTTCAGGCAAATGCAAAAAAAAATGATGTAGCTCTGCTCCAGCTCTCAGGAACAGACCATGCCTATATTTTCCGGCTCACCTTACTGGGGTTGCCTGATGATCTGTGCAAAATATTATCTTCCAATAAGATAATCAAAGTAGGTGCTGCTGTTCATGATGATATCCGGGGTCTTCAGAGGTACACTAAATTCACGGCAAAAGGCTTTGTAGATTTGCAGACAATTGGCATAAACTGGGGTATTAAGGAGAAGAGCGTGAGAAAAATGGCTGCAATAATACTTGGCGTTAAAATTTCTAAATCTCAGCAACTATCAAACTGGGAGGCGCACGAGCTCTCGCAAGCTCAGATACAGTATGCAGCAATTGACGCCTGGGCTTGTCAGAGAATGTATTTAAAGCTATTGAGCACACCAAAGGAGATTGCACAAGAGATAAAATCATGACAAGAATAATTTTAAAGAGAGGAAGAGATGAATCTATGAAGCGATTTCATCCGTGGGTCTTCTCAGGAGCAATTCATCATATAGAAGGAGATCCGTGGGAGGGAGAGATTGTTGAGGTCTGCTCTTTTGATGGCGACTTGCTTGGCTGTGGACACTATCAGATTGGTTCGATATCCGTAAGAATCCTTAGTTTTGATTCTCTGGCACTCTCTCCCGACTTCTGGAAGCTCAGAATTGGTGCCGCATATAAAACACGTACGGCAATGGGTTTGACCGGTTCTGCCACTACAAATGCATACAGGCTTGTACACGGCGAGGGGGATTTCCTGCCTGGTCTTATAATTGATTTCTATAATGGAACTGCGGTGATTCAGACTCACTCTGCCGGAATGTTCGTCTCAAGAGATAAGATCGTTGAGGCTCTCAGGTATGTTTATGGCTCTGAATTGGTAGCTGTTTACGACAAGAGTTCAGGCGGATATCTGTTTGGAGTTTCAAAGTCCCCGGTTCAGATTATTGAGAATGGACACCTTTTTTCAGTAGACTGGGAAGGTGGTCAGAAAACCGGTTTTTTTCTGGATCAACGCGAAAACCGGCAACTTGTAAAGCAATATTCGCCTGGACGCAGAGTTTTGAACCTTTTCTGTTATACAGGTGGTTTCTCAATATATGCTTTGGCCGGAGGGGCCTCTTCGGTAGATTCTGTTGACAGTTCGCAAAAGGCTGTGGATATGATGGAGAGTAATATTACTTTAAACAGAGTAGCAGGTTTGATAAAAGCAGATGTTCCCCACAGAGGAATATGTGAAGATGCAATAGGGTTTGTTAAGGAAAATATTACTAATCAGTACGATATGATAATCTTGGACCCGCCGGCATTTGCAAAACATAGAGGTGCTGTCTCAAATGCATTGAGAGCGTATCAACGTCTGAATGCAGCAGCAATCGAAAGAGTGGCTCCAGGTGGAATAATTTTTACCTATAGCTGTTCTCAGGTTGTAGACAAGATTGCTTTTGCACAGGCTGTTTTTTCTGCAGCAGTCCAGACCGGCAGGAGTGTGAAAATATTGCACAGGTTATCTCAGCCTTGCGACCACCCTGTAAATATCTACCATCCTGAGGGAGAGTATCTTAAGGGGTTGGTTTTGTTTGTAGAATAATATCGGTAAGATGGAAAAATTAATTATACCTGCCGGGGATAAGACCCGGGTTTATGAGGCTCTGATTCCCCAGATTAAATCCCTTACAGAGGGGGAAAACGATCTGTATGCGAACCTGGCCAACATTACTGCTGTACTAAAGGAGTCGTTCAACTTTTTTTGGGTTGGCTTTTATCTTGTAAAATCAGATAACTCGGAATTTGGCAACTCATTAGTTTTAGGTCCGTTTCAGGGTCCCATAGCCTGCACAAGAATTGCATACGGCAAAGGGGTTTGCGGAACTGCCTGGAAACAGGCGAAATGTCTGAATGTACCGGATGTGGATCAGTTTCCGGATCATATTGCCTGTAGTTCATCTTCCCGTTCAGAGATAGTTGTGCCGGTTTCATCGAGGAACGAAATAATTGCTGTGCTGGACATTGACAGTGTAGAGCTTAACACTTTCGATTCTACCGATGAAAAATATTTAAAAAAAATTGTCTCTTGTATTAAGTAAAAAATTACATTTGCAAAGATTTATAATTACACAATCCGAAAGAGACATCAAATGAAGACCTTCAGCGCATCCTTTTTCTTCTTCTATCATTATTATTTCTTTAGTCACAAAAGGGAGTTTATGCGTTATTGTCTTTAAAAAATAAATTTAAATGATAAATGTTGAGACTCCGTGTTACGGGGCCTTTTTTTTTGTAAAAAATGAAAAATAACCTTCCAAAAATCCAGCCTGCAGTCAGAAGCGAACTTGTAAAAGAGTATTACTTTTCACGGAAACTTAAAGAGATAGACCAAATGCAAAAGGCAGGCAAAGAGATTATTAACCTGGGCATAGGCAGCCCCGATCTGCCTCCGTCAAAGTCTACTGTCGATATTTTATACCAATCGGCAGTGGAGAACGAGAATCACGGATATCAAAGTTATAACGGTATACCGGATTTACGACAGGCTTTTGCAGATTGGTACAAAAGATATTTTGGAGTGACGCTTGATCCTGCCAATGAAATTCTCCCGCTAATCGGGTCAAAGGAGGGTATAATGCATATCAGTATGGCATTTGTCAACCCTTCGGAAGAGGTTCTTATACCCAATCCGGGGTACCCTACATATACCTCAGTCACAAAACTGGTGGGAGGCGAAGTTGTTAATTATAAATTGGATGCCGAACACGACTGGTACCCCGATTTAAAACAACTTGAAGAGAGGGATCTGTCCAAAACAAAAATAATGTGGTTGAATTACCCTAATATGCCGACAGGCAAGAGAGCAACCCTTAAGTTGTTCGATGATCTTGTGAAATTTGCTCACAAGCACAATATCCTTCTATGCAACGACAATCCTTACAGTTTTATTCTTAACAAGGAATACCTGAGCCTTCTATCGGTTGATGGTGCAAAAGAGGTTGCGCTGGAGTTAAACTCCCTGAGTAAGTCGCACAATATGTCGGGATGGAGAATAGGGATGGTTGCAGGGCACTGCGATTATATCTCGAGTATAATAAAGATTAAGAGCAATATGGATTCGGGAATGTTCAAACCACTTCAATTGGCGGCAGTAGAGGCACTGAGTTGTGATGATGACTGGTATGAGTCTATGAATGAGGTATATCAAAAAAGACGGAAGGTTGCAGAAAAAATATTGGATACTCTTAACTGCGAATACGATCCTAATCAGACCGGTCTCTTTTTATGGGGCAGGGTACCACCTTCATACAAAAACGGAGAGGAGCTTTCAGATTTAGTATTGAACAAAGCTTCCGTATTTATTACACCGGGGTTCATTTTCGGGGACCAGGGAGAAAACTATGTACGCATATCGTTATGCGCAAACGAAGATTTACTCAATAAAACAATTAACCGTCTGAATAAAATAGTATGAAAGTTTGTATTGTAGGGCTAGGCTTGATTGGAGGTTCACTCGCCATGGATCTTAAAAGGCGAGGTTTTGCGGAACTGGTTATAGGAGTGGACAATAACATTAGACATCAGAGTATTGCCCAGTTGACAGAATTGGTAGACGAAATTGATTCTCTGGAAAATGGGACTGACAGAGCGGATTTGATAATCCTTTGCACCCCTGTCGACAAAATCAGAGAGTTGCTGCCGCAAATTCTGGAACGCGTTGCCGGAAGTACAAAAGTAGTAACAGATGTTGGGTCTACAAAATCGGAAATTGCATTGGCTGTATCCGGTAACTCCGGCAGGGGAAGATATGTTGCTGCCCATCCCATGGCCGGAACAGAGTATTCAGGTCCACTTGCCGCAATAGGGAAGTTATTTGACTATAAACATGTAATCATTTGTGACAGAGAATTATCGGATGGGGACGCTCATCAAAGGGTTCTGGATATGTTTAAGATCCTTAACATGAAGGTCTCATATATGGACTCTTCCGTTCACGATCTTCACGTTGCCTATGTTTCACATATCTCTCACATAACATCATTCTCTTTGGCTTTGAGCGTTTTGGAAAAAGAGAAGGATGAGGAGAGTATAATGACTCTGGCGGCAGGGGGCTTTGAATCGACAGTACGCCTTGCAAAAAGCAATGCAGATACCTGGGCTCCTATTTTTATACAGAATTCGGACTATATCATCGAGGTTCTGGATACCTACATCGAAAAAGTTAATCTTTTCAGAAAACTCATACAACAGGGCGATTCTGTGGCTCTATGTAAATTAATAGACAAGGCAAACGAAATCAAGAAAATATTAAACTAAAATAATCATGACAATACAATTATCTGTGAAACCGATAAAACAGTGGAGTTTTTATAAAGAGCGTCCGTTGATGATATGCGGACCGTGCAGTGCGGAGACAGAAGATCAATTGATGGAAACGGCTCGCCAGTTGGCAAAAACTGGCAAAGTTGACATATTCAGGGCAGGTATCTGGAAACCAAGAACAAGACCGGATGCTTTTGAAGGGGTTGGAAAAGAGGGACTTAAGTGGCTTAGAAGTGTAAAGAGAGAGATTGGATTGCCCACTGCAACCGAGGTGGCAAATGCAAATCATGTAAATGAGGCGTTGAAATTTGGAGTTGATGTGTTATGGATAGGAGCCCGGACTTCTGCAAATCCATTTGCAATGCAGGAGATTGCAGATGCATTGCAAGGAGTTGAGACAACTGTACTTATAAAAAACCCTGTCAACCCCGATCTTGAATTATGGATTGGTGCAATCGAACGGATAAACAGAGCCGGAGTGACCCAGATAGGAGCCGTTCACCGTGGTTTTTCTGCTTACGAGCGTACTACATATCGCAACCAACCCAAGTGGCAACTTCCAATAGAGCTTCGCAGAGCACTTCCTGAAATTCCTTTAATGTGTGATCCAAGCCATATAGGAGGGGCAAGAAGGTTTATTTATGAGATATCTCAAAAGGCTATGGATCTGAATTATGATGGATTGATGATAGAGTCGCACTGCGATCCTTCGAAAGCACTCAGTGATAAAAACCAGCAAGTTACACCCAACGACCTTATGGAGTTACTCAGCAGGCTAATACTTCGCCAGCCGGTTTCCAATGATAACCGATTTCTGGATGTTCTTAATGAATTGAGGAGTCAAATTGATATTTATGACGACCAACTGCTTGATCTTCTCGAACAAAGAATGAGCGTAGCCGATACAATAGGAAGCTACAAGAAAGCGAACAACATAACAATATTGCAAAGTTCCAGATGGGAGGAGATAATTCAAAAAGCAACAGTCAAAGGTGCCTCTAAGGGTCTAAGCGAAGAATTTATCCAGTTACTCTTTAAGGCGGTTCACCAGGAGTCAATAAATCATCAGAACAAGATTATGAATTCTTAATAATATATATATATATATATATAATGTCAATCACTTTGCAGATATTTTGGACATTGTCTAATAATCCGGATGCCGGGAAATAACATCAGGTAAAATGCAGATTCATAATCAGACAAAAGCTATGATTTTGGGATGCTTTGTGGTGCTCTTCTGGGCCACGGTGGCAACTGCATTCAAAATTGCACTATCGGAGATTTGTTATGTTCAGCTTCTGTTAATCGCTTCTATTACTGCATTGGTTGTATGCTTTTTAGAACTTTTAAGAACAAAAAAACTATATCTTCTAAAGAGTTTGATCAAGAACAAAAGAGAGTTGTTCAAAGGGGCTTATCAGGGATTACTAAATCCGTTTTTATATTACCTGCTTTTGTTTAAAGCCTATTCTCTTCTCCCTGCACAAATTGCCCAACCTCTCAATTACTCCTGGCAGGTTGTACTGATTCTGATGATGGCTGTTTTCTATAAACAGAAACTGAGTCTATTACAAATATTCGGAGTTCTGGTTAGTTTTACCGGAATACTATTTCTGTCATCAAACAGCTCTGCAGACACCTCCGGATCTCTCTCTGTATTGGGCATCGTGTTAGCCTTGGGCAGCGCTTTTATATGGGCAACATATTGGATTTCGAAATTGGACAACAAGGTAGATTCTACTGTAGAACTCTTTGTTAACTTCCTCTTCGGATCTGCCTATCTGATTATCATAAGCCTTTTTACACCTATGGAGTGGCCCTCGGTCAAGGCGCTCTCGGCCGGTATATATGTGGGATGTTTCGAAATGGGAATTACATTCATTCTTTGGGCTAAAGCTCTTCAACTTGCCACCAACAGAGTCTCGCTTGCCCAGATTACTTACCTATCACCGCTTCTCTCACTGTTTTTGATTCATTTCATTTTAGGGGAGAGGATTGGGTATCTGACAATTCTTGGTCTTCTCTTTGTGATAGCAGGCATTCTTATAAGCAATGTAAAAATGAGCAAATTGGCGAAAACCAAAGCTTAGGATTTGTCTAATCGAAAAATTTTAAATATCTTTACAACCTTTTAACAAAGGTACCCTGGCCGAGTGGTTAGGCACCGGTCTGCAAAACCGTGAACAGCAGTTCGAATCTGCTGGGTACCTCATCGAAAAAAGAGGATGTCTGAAATATTTTTGGCATCCTCTTTTCTTATATTTTCTGATGGAATTTGGCAATACCATCTTCTAAAAATTTTACGAAAGCGTTAACATCGAGGTTGTATCCCCTGGATTGTATCAGTTGACTTTCGTCGTTAGGGTTCAGGAGTGCGTAGTAAGGCTGTGCATTTACATTGAACTTAGTCATTGCAAGGTGTGAGTTTATCTTACCTATGCTTTTCAGTACCCTTCCGCTCCTGTTTGTAACCCAGTCCTTCTCGTCGGCCTCCTTCTTGTCATCGGCGTAGAGGGCCAGAACAACATAATCTTCTTTAAGCATCTTGAGTACGCGTGGGTTCGACCATACCCTGGACTCCATTTCACGACAGTTGACACAGCCATGTCCTGTAAAATCTACAAACAATGGCTTGTTCACCGATTTGGCATATTCGACAGCCTCCTTGTATTCGAAGAACCCTTGCAAACCGTGTGGCAGATGCAGAAAATCACTGTACTTTGCTTTGCCGGGGCCTCCCTTTTCGGAACTGGCTTCGGTGTTATTTCCGGACACTCCGTCTACAAGTGAAAAGTCCTGACTGGTAATAGGTGGCAGATAACCGGAAAGTGCCTTGAGAGGCGCTCCCCACATTCCCGGAATCATATAGACTACAAAGCTGAAGACTATTATAGAGAGTGATAGCCTGCCAACGCCCAGGTGCTCCATTTTTGTGTCGTGGGCGAAGCGTATCTTGCCGAGCAGATAAAACCCAAGAAGTGTAAAGACAACTATCCAGATGGCAAGGTATACCTCCCTGTCCAGTATCCCCCAATGGTAGGTCTGATCGGCTACACTCAAAAACTTGAAGCCAAGCGCTACCTCTATGAAGCCCAGTACAACCTTGACAGAGTTGAGCCATCCTCCCGACTTGGGAAGATCTTTTAACAGTGAAGGGGCAAATGCAAATATTGTAAAAGGAAGAGCAAATGCAGTGGAGAAGGCAAGCATGGTAACAATCGGCTGCCATATCTCACCCTGTGTAGATTTAATAAGTATTGTACCTACAATAGGACCTGTGCAGGAGAATGAAACCAATACAAGTGTGAGAGCCATAAAGAAAACCCCTATTATACCCCCTTTATCCGATTTGGAATCGGATTTGTTTACCATCCAGCTTGGAAGAACAATCTCAAATGCACCAAAGAAGGATGCTGCGAAGATCATAAATATAAGGAAGAAGAGAATGTTTGGTATCCAGTTTGTTGCCAACCAGTTAAAGATGTCTGCAGTAACTGTCTCCCCTCCGGCAAAATAGGTAATGGCAATTATTACGGCAACAGGAATGGTGTACAGTGCAACGATGAAGATGCCGTACATGGTGGCCATAATCTTGCCCTTGGCCTTGTTTTCGCTACCCTTGAGAAAGAAGGATACTGTCATAGGTACCATCGGAAATACGCACGGAGTAAGAAGCGCTGCAAAACCCCAGAGTATTGCCTCTATTATTACTGCCCAGATGGAGCCCTCCTTTTCAGGCTGAGAGTCTGTTGGTGCAGATATTGCCGCACTGTTATCAACATATGTGCCCGCTGGGGCAGCTGTAGTGTCGGGAGCAGTGCCGGCATCTTTAACAGCTGTGTTTTCTGCAGCAGTTTTGCCTTTTACGGTGGTAGCTGCAGCTACTACACCGGTTGCAGGGGGTAGGTTTATTTTAAAATCCTTTTCGGTGGGAGGCAGGCAGGTACCGTTATCACAGGTCATCCACTCGATAGTTGCCAATATAGCAGTAGAGTCTTTCGAAGTAACTTCCACCTTCTGAGCTACAATAACCTTATCCTCACAAATCCCGATCTCCATCCCAAACATCTGATCAAAAATCTTGGTAACCTTTGTCTTAATATAGTTTTTGCCCACGAGCTTTGCGTCTGAGGGCAATTCCACTATCAGAGCAGTCGGGTTAGGACCATCTTCGTACGGACCGAGGTCGTAGATATGCCAATCCGATTTTCCTTCATCAAAAATTCCGATTGCCTGTACTTCATAGATGTTGCCTTCTACATGGCTGACCTTGCTGCTCCATTTGATTGGCTGTGAAACCATTTGAGCCGTAAGTGCAGAACACAGGAGCAAAGAGATTAAAGTGGTTAGAGTAAGTTTAAGATTTTTCATTTTTTTTGACCGATTATCTAATAATTCAGGAAGTAATAGTGCAACAAATTATGTGCCAACAGGGCAATGCGTAAGTTTGCTATATGTTTGTAAATAGGCCCAAAACAAAAAATCTGCCCCTTTTGGAACAGATTCTATCAAATTATACCTGATACGATGTTACAACTCTTCAAAATTTACATCTGAGAAAGAGTTTGCACCACCCTCTTTTTGTACTTTTTCAGTCATTACAGGGGCCTTTTCTCTAATGTACTGTATAATTTCTTCCAAGCCCTGTGAAAACTTTTCGAAATCTTCCTTGTATAAGAAAATTTTGTGCTTGTCATAAACAAACCTTCCATCCCTGTCTAATCTTCTTTTGCTTTCAGTGATGGTAAGGTAGTAATCGTTGTTTTTAGTTGCCTTAACATCAAAGAAATAGGTGCGTTTCCCCGCTCTAACCGGTTTCGAAAAAACATCATCCCCGTTGCGCTCCTGCGCTTCTGCATTGTCAAAATCTTCAAAATACATTTTTGTCGTTTTTAAATTTCTTTCACAAAGATAAAATTATTTTTTGTGCACAAAAATCTATCTTTGTAAAATATTAATAAATATTTTTTTATGATTAGCAGAAGATTGATTCGTGTAAAAGTTTTTAAGGTTCTATTCAGTAGGATTAATTCCGGATCGGACTCTTTCTCGGGGGCGGAAAAGGAATTACTGCTCAGCTGCGACAAGACTCTGGAGTTATATTACTTTATTTCGTTGTTGCCAATTGCCCTTAAAAAGGTTGCCGAGATAAAAATTGAAGCTGGTTTAAAAAAATTTCAGCCTACTCCGGAGGAGAAGGATCCAAACAGAAGGTTTGTAGATAATCTTATGATTGCAAAGCTGGAATCCAACGAGGCTCTTATTAAGTTTTGCGAAGGTAACGGGCTGCGCTGGAATGAATATGAAACTTTTGTGAAAAAACTTTTTGCAACACTTACCAAAAGAGATTATTACCAGGAGTATATGGCTTCATCCACTGTCAGTTTTGAGGAAGACCTTAAATTTGTTATCAACTTTTTTGAGGAAGAGCTTGAGGATAACGAAGAACTCTACACCATTCTTGAAGACAGCAACCTTTACTGGATTGACGATCTGGCATTTGTTATCAACATTATATTGAAGAAACTCTACGGACAGAAATCAAACTCAAAGATTGTTCATCCTCAGGTTTTTATGAAAGAAGATGATAGAGAATTTGCATTGAGACTTTTGACCCAGGCGATGATAAATTATGATGAATATATTGAGTTGATGACCAAATATGTTTTAAACTGGGATCCTGACCGTTTGGCGGCAACCGATACCTCCCTGATAGTACTCGGGATTACAGAAGCAATATCATTCCCAAACATTCCGTTAAAGGTGACCATTAACGAATACGTGGAATTAGCAAAATATTACAGTACCCCAAACAGCAAAGTCTTTGTAAACGGGATTCTGGATAAGATATTGCTTGGATTACAACGAGACGGAAAAATTGAAAAAAGCGGCAGAGGTTTGGTAGGCTCAATAGAATAGTTAATTTTGTAAAAATTTTTAAATAAGAATAAAATGAATTTTCTTGTAATTCTTCAAACACAGCCAGCAGGTGGCGGAGCAGGTAACTGGAGTTTCTTAATTATGATGGGCCTTATCTTTGTGGTAATGTACTTTTTTATGATTCGCCCACAGCAAAAGAAACAAAAGGAGCTTGTTAAATTCCGCAACAGCCTTCAAAAAGGCGACAAAGTTATTACAATGGGTGGTATCTACGGAGTAATTGTAGAGGTTAAGGAGCAATATGTTCTGGTGGAGGTAGATAGTAATGTTAAACTGAGAGTAGATAAATCGTCTCTTGTAAAAGATCCATCGGACATACAACCTAACAAATAGTTTTAGCTTTATGATAAAGCTGGGAAAACTAAAGATTTCTTACGAGAGAGGCAGACAAGTCTTACTTTTTTTGTTCTGCCTCTTTCTTGCTTTTATCATATGGTCAATTCACAAACTTTCTGCAGACTACAGCATCTATTTGAATTATAAGGTAAATGTAACAACAGATCTCCATGGAAGAGCAGCAGAAGCCTCCTCGAACAATTTGCTTACAATAAAGGGAAGAGCAAGCGGTATATATATATTACAACATAGATATATTAAAGATGGAAGTTCCGTTTACATTGATGTTGACAGACGCTTGTTTAAAAGAACTTCATCGGATAATGATGGATATTACCTTTTCAGTAGAGATGTCCGGGATAAACTAAGCGAGAGTTTTGGCGATGATTTTGAAATTGAAAACTTTTCAGTTGACACACTTTTTTTTAATTTTCCAAGACAGACAAACCGGAGAGTACCGATTGCCTCAATGTATTCAGCTACATTTAAAAATCAGTATATGGCGTTGGAAAAAATGAAGCTGGTCCCTGATTCGGTTACTGTTTACGGAGATTATTCATTATTACAAAATATCGACTCTATAAGAACAGATAATCTCAACTTTGAAAATCTTGAGGTAACAAAGACTGGTGTTGTTAAGTTAAGTGAGGTTCGTGGAGTAAGATTCTCTAAAAAAGAGGTTTACTATACCCTCGAGGTAGAGAGATATATAGAAAAAAGTTTAATGGTTCCTGTCGGAGTGATAAATTCACCTGCGGATAAAGTAATTAACCTTTTTCCTGCAGAGGTAAAGATGATATACAGAATCCCTTTCAAATCTGCTCAGAAAACAGCAGAGGAGAAGTTTAAAATAAATATTGACTTCAACGATATTATTAATTCAATAAACTCGTTTGTGGAGCCAAAATTAGAAATTATGTCCGGTGATGTTTTATCCTTTAGCTTTGATCCACAATTTGTCGAATGCAGGATTATTGAAAAATTTAACCAGTAGAGAAAATGTTCTGTTTTGCATGTACAGGTGGCATAGGGACCGGAAAGTCCTATGTAGTGAGAATTTTCTCTGCACTAGGGATACCTGCATATATTGCAGATGACAGAGCAAAGGAGTTATACAATATAGATAAGGAGCTTTTGGGAAAGCTTGTAGACACATTGGGGAACGAAATTGTTGTTGACGGGAAATTACAGCGAAGCGTAATGGCAGGTAAGATCTTTTCAAATAAGAAACTTTTATTGAAGATTAACAATATTGTTCATCCCAGACTCCTTGAAGACTTTTATGAATGGAGGGAAGAACAGGAGAAGAAAGGGGTTAAAATGATTATTTACGAATCGGCAATCTTCCTTGAAACTCCAATTTTTCATCCGATTGCAGATAAAGTTATTGTAGTGACTGCACCGGAATATGTAAGAATTAAAAGGGTCATCAAAAGAGATAATATTGATGAACACCTTGTAAAACAGAGAATTAATAGACAATGGATAGACGAGAAACGGTTTAAGATGGCAGATTTCATTATATTTGCAGATGGAAAAAGAGCAGTATTACCACAGATATTGCATATAATTGACGAAGTAAAAAAGAATTTATAGTAAAAAATATGGGTTACGGTAAATGGATTACAGGTGCTATCGGATGGGCCCTGGGAGGACCGATAGGAGGTATTTTAGGTTTTGCAGTTGCATCCCTGTTTGAGGGAATAGATAAACACGTGGCAGGTACTCCTTATAGCAGGACTGAGGAGAGGAATAGCTTTCTGGTATCTCTGCTGGTAATGTCTTCATCTGTAATGAAGGCAGACGGAAGAGTAATGAAATCTGAGCTGGACTTTGTAAAAAGATTTATTAAACAAAACTTTGGAGAAGATGCAGCAACAGAATCCTCTCGGCTTTTAAGGGACATACTTAAAAAAGAGGTAGATATCAATGCGGTTGGAGCCCAGATTCAAGGATATATGAACCATGACTCGAGGTTACAACTGCTCCATTTTCTTACAGGAATAGCGCTTGCAGATGGAACAGTAAGCAGCGACGAGCTGATTGTTCTCAGAAAAATAGCTCTGTCACTGGGCATTTCCCAAAATGAGAGCGAATCAATATTTGCAATGTTCGATAAGGGTGTTGATGCTGCTTATCAAGTGCTGGAAATCGACAAATCAGCAACCGATGAGGAGGTTAAAAAGGCATATAAACGACTCGCTGTGAAGCACCATCCCGACAAAGTATCCAATTTAGGATCAGATGTACAGAAAGCTGCAGAAGAAAGATTTAAAAGCATTTCAGAAGCTTATGAAAAAATTAAAAAAGATAGAAATATTGTTTAATTTATAATTGAAGATGAAAACTAATTTACAAAAGATCTTATCCATATCTGGACAGCCCGGATTATTTCTTTACATTTCTCAAGCCAATGCAGGGGTAATTGTTGAATCGCTTTCAACAAAGAAGAGAGGTATTTTTGGAATGAGTGCAAGATTGACATCCCTGTCAGATATATCTGTATATACCACAGAAGAGGAGGTACCTCTTCATAAAATTCTGTCGAAAATGCATGAACTGCTTCAGGATAATGCTGCACCGGATCCGAAATCAAACCCTGAAGTTTTAAAAAAGTTCTTTGCAGACGTTCTTCCGGACTATGACAGAGATAAATTTTATGTGTCTCATATGAAAAAGGTTATTGAATGGTACAATGCTCTTGCAGAGTATGCAAGTTTAGACTTTGAATTGCCAGAAGAGTCAAAGGATGAGACAACTAAAGAGCAATAATGGTAAAAAAGGTACAGTTAATATCCTTAGGATGTTCTAAAAATAAAGTAGACTCGGAACACCTGTTAAGACAGATTTTTTCATCGGGAATTATTATCTCACCAGAAGGGGAAGATTTGAAAGAAGCGGGCGTTAATATTGTAATAATCAATACCTGCGGTTTTATCAAGGATGCAAAGAAGGAGTCGATTGACACAATTTTTTCTGCTGTTGATGCAAAACGAAGAGGTTATATTGAGAAAATATTTGTTTTCGGATGTCTTTCCCAAAGGTATTCTCAAGAGTTGAAGGATTCAATTCCAGAAGTAGATGGCTTCTTTGGTGTATTTGATGCTAAATCCGTTTTGGCAGCACTTGGTGGAAACTGGAATGACTCCCTTAACTGCCAGAGGTATCTGACAACTCCTTCACACTACGCATATCTTAAGATTTCAGAAGGGTGCGACAGAGTGTGTTCATACTGCTCGATTCCCCTCATACGGGGCCCTCACAAATCGACACCGGTGGAATCACTTGTAGATGAAGCCACTTACCTTGCAGACAAAGGTGTTAAAGAGCTTATTGTTATAGCACAGGACACCACCTACTACGGTGTTGACCTCTATAAAGAGAGAAGAATATCTCAGCTGATCGAACGGCTGGGAGATGTAAAAGGTATCGAGTGGATACGAATCCTTTACTCGTATCCGGCTGTTTTTCCGGAATCACTCCTTGATGTAATGGCAAACCATCCGAAAGTTTGCAAATACTTAGATATTCCATTGCAGCATATTTCAGACAAGGTGCTGGAAAATATGAGAAGATCGGTTGATGGTACGCAAACCAGAAGACTGGTAGAAAAACTCAGAAAGAAAGTACCGGAGATTGTACTCAGAACTACTATGATTGTAGGACATCCGGGTGAAGACGAGCAGGCTTTTGAAGAGTTACTCTCCTTTGTAAAAGAGGCAAGATTTGAAAGGTTGGGTGCCTTTACCTACTCTGAGGAGGAGGGTACCTGGGGCGCACAGAACCTTCGCGATACAATAAGACCGAAGGTAAAAGAGGAGAGATATGAGAAGCTGATGGAGGTTCAATCGGCAGTTTCGCTCAGCTATAACCGCTCCCGTGTAGGAACCATAGAGAGGGTACTGGTAGATTCGGTAAGCGATGGAATTATAGTTGCAAGAAGTCAGAAAGAGAGCCCGGAGGTAGACGGAGAGGTGTTGATAGGTCTCAAGAGCTTGCCAAAAGATTTCGATTCTAAAAATATTATTGGTACATTTGTTGATGTACAGGTAGAGAGTGCAGATGAATACGATCTGCTTGCAAAAATTATTTAAAATATAGAAATTTTATTATGAAGTTATTAGAGGGAAAAGTTGCACTTATAACCGGAGCCGCAAGAGGAATAGGAAAAGCGATTGCTGTTAAGTATGCTTCCGAGGGTGCAGACATTATCTTTACAGATTTGGTAATTGATGAAAATGGCGAAGCAACAAAAAAAGAGCTTGAATCATATGGTGTGAAAGTTCTGGCTATCGCATCAAACGCAGCCTCTTTTGAGGAGGCACACAAGGTTGTTGAGGAGGGAGTGAAAATATTTGGCAAGATAGATATTCTGGTAAACAATGCAGGAATAACAAAGGATGGATTGATGATGAGGATGAGCGAACAGCAATGGGATGCTGTAATAAATGTAAACCTTAAGTCTGCATTTAACTTTATTCACGCCATTACGCCCGTAATGATGCGTCAGAGAACAGGATGCATAATTAATATGAGTTCAGTTGTAGGAGTTTCCGGCAATGCCGGTCAGGCGAACTATTCCGCTTCAAAAGCGGGTATGATAGGGCTGACAAAATCAATAGCACAGGAACTTGGTTCAAGAGGGATAAGGGCCAATGCCGTAGCTCCCGGATTTATACTCACTGACATGACCGAAAAGTTGCCCGAAGATGTGAAAAAGCAATGGGCAGAACAGATCCCTCTGAGAAGAGGAGGAAAACCGGAAGATATTGCAAATGTCTGCACCTTCCTGGCATCTGACCTCTCTTCTTATGTTACAGGTCAGGTCATCTCTGTATGCGGAGGAATGAAGATGTAAAAGTTACATCATCCTTATACATAAAATTTTTTATGATGAATTTCCGCCAGTTAAAAACCACTTTTATTGCCCTGTCGGTAGCTTTAATGGTTACCTCATGCGGGCCAGTTGTGCAGCTTTTTGACGTGGATGTAAAGGTTCCTCCAAGACATCCATTAGAGTTGGCGAATAAAAGCTTAGCAGTTTTCTCAAATATTGGCAAAGGCAATGATTCACTTCTGATGGTGAATCTTGCCACCGGAATTTCTGCTTCGCTGGAGAAAAAGCTCTCACTTGAAGAGGGAGCCATACCGGTTTATAATTTCTATCCAGACTCTTCAGACCTTAAAGATATCTTGTATATCCAGTCTCTTTCTCAAAAATCCAGCTCAGATATTCTTATGGTTGTAGATAGCATGAATGTCGGATTGCCCGAACAGGTGAAATTGACAAAAAATACTGCGGATGATAGCTATAATGCATCCTATATGCTTCTTCCTATAAGATCGGTAGTAAATGTCTATGACGGTATTTCTGCCGACAAAATTGCTTCAATAGACCAGACTGATACAGTATATTGGGAAGTTTTGTCCAGAAACGATTTAAGAACATCAACATTTCTTACCAGAGTTTATGAATCTCTTGACGAGATATCGAAGAGTGTGGGAGCTAATGTTGCTGACAACTTTTTTGATACATGGGAGAATGTAGAGAGGTATCTCTACTGTTTTGACAGATCAAAATGGATTATTGCCAATGAAAAAGCCCGGGATTTCGAATGGAGGGCAGCAATGGAGATCTGGCTGACAGAGACCGGCTCTCCGGATAAGCTCAGGTCTGCATGTGCAGCATTTAATCTGGCGGTTGCCTGTGAGATGAACAGCAGAAAAGATCTTGCTTTGAGGTGGATTGAATATTCCAAAAGCTGTTATCCTCTCCACGGTATAGATAATTACGAATCAATTTTAAAAAAATAGTTTGAAACAGAAGGAGATTCTCAAAAGAAAACACAGAAAAGCCATTCTTTTTAATGACAAGGAGATGGAAGCTGTCGAAATCTATTGTAAGAAGTATAAGGTTAAGTCTAAAACTAAATTTTTTCGAGAAGCTATAATTTCTACGATTTTAAGACAGTTTGACGAGGATCATCCAAAACTTTTTTAAAGAAAAAAGGTGGGTCTGTAAGCCGGATTCTGTTCTCAAAAGAGTCTCTATCATTTATCTGACGCAGCCTACCCCCCAACGATGGGCGAGCAGCCCTTTTTGTTGGTATACATGGCCTTGCAGGAGACTGGTCGTACCCTCCTTATGTCGCCACAAAGAGTTGTGGGCTTTTACCCCGCATTTTCAACCTTACCTTGTTTAGAGGCGGTATTTTTCTGTTACGATTTACCAAAGGTTACCCCCTGCTGTGCTTTCCACAGAGTCTTGCTCTTTCCTGTCCGGACTTTCCTCGCTTTTTTGCAAAAGCGCGATAGAGCGACCCACCTGTCGGCAAAGGTAATAAAATGTTTCATCTGTGAATAATTTTGTATATTTGCAGTGCATTTCAAAAAAATGCTTGGGGGTGCCCGGTTGGGCTGAGATTATACCCTTTTCACCTGATCTAGATAATGCTAGCGAAGGGAAAGCGTGTCACATTCTCTTTATCCCCCTGCTAATAAATAATTAATTATGAAAAAATTAACTTTATTTTGCGGGGTTTTTTTATTTCCTTTTCTCACCCTTGCCCAAAATTCTGGGCAAAAAGAGAAAATAACTGTTTTAAAACTGGACAGTGTTGTTGTTGAGGCCTACAGAGCCGGAAAAAACACACCGGTAAGCTACTCGAAGTTCGGAATCAACGAGATCAAACAGGTCTCTCCTGTCTATTCTCTTCCAATGGCACTCTCTCTGACACCCTCAGTTGTCACATCTACAGAGGGAGGAAACGGTCTTGGTTACTCCTCCATAAGAATCAGGGGAAGTGAAGGCTCCAGAATCAATGTAACGGTGAACGGCATAGCCCTGAATGATGCTGAGTCTCAAGAGGTCTTTTGGGTTAATATACCATCATTTACAGGATTTTTACAAGATGTTCAGATTCAAAGAGGTGTCGGCACCTCCACAAACGGATCGGGCGCCTTTGGAGCAAGCATCAATATGAAGACACTCTTAACCCAACCAGAGGCATATGGAAGTGCAGAGTTCGGGATTGCAAGCTATAATAGTTTCACCTCCACCATCGGTGCAGGTACGGGCCTCCTGAAAAACGGGCTCTCTTTTGATATAAGGTTTTCACATAATTCGGGAGATGGGTATATCAGAAATGCCAAAACCAACCTGAACTCTCTCTTTGCAACACTTGGGTGGATGAAGGGAAAATCCTCACTCAGACTGAACTATATTATGGGTGACCAGAAATCCGGCATTACCTGGGAGGGAATATCGAGGGAACAGATGAAGATTGACAGAAGATACAACCCTGCGGGAACCTATTATGATACCGGTGGAAATATCCACTATTATGACAATGAGACCGATAACTATCTCCAGCACCATATTCAGATACACCACTCCTTTTTACTCAAGGATAATCTGATATGGAGTAACACTTTGCATTTTACAAAAGGAGACGGTTATTACGAGAATTATAAGGTGGAGAGTAAATTTTCCTCTTATGGGCTGCCATCGCAAACAATCGGAGGAGCAACCTACAAGAAAACTGATGCCATTATTCGCCAGGAAATGGATAACAGCTACATTGCATTTTCTTCAAACATCCGGTACGAAGGAAAGAGTTTGGAGGCACAATCCGGTATATCATATTCTTATTACGATGGTGACCATTTCGGCGATCTGATATGGGCAATGTATAACGAGAACATTCCGGATGACTTCAGATGGTATATCAACTCTGGCTATAAAAATGATTTTACCATCTTTGCAAAGGGCGAGCTGAATGTTACTGACGAAATTATAGCCTTTGCCGACCTGCAATACCGGGGAGTAAAGTATGTAATGAAGGGTGAGGACAAGGATTTTGTCTATTTGAACTACAGTAAAACTTTCAATTTTTTTAATCCCAAGTTAGGACTGACATATAATATGAACAGAGAGAATCAGTTCTATGCATCCGTTGCTGTAGGAAGAAAAGAACCAAGTCGTTCAGATGTAAAAGAGTCTATAAAAGCCGGAAAAGCAGATGAAATAAAGGACGAGAGATTAATTGATTATGAGATAGGTTACAGGATGAACCTACAGAAATTGGTTTTCTCAGCCAATGTATATCTTATGGAATATAAAGATCAGCTTGTTCCTACCGGAAAACTCAGTGAGACAGGATATGTGATCAAAGAGAATGTACCTGTTTCGTACAGAAGAGGTGTTGAACTGGCAGCTTCCTGGAACCCTTCAAAATATCTCAAACTGGATGGAAATCTCACATTGAGCAGGAACCGGATAAAAAGATATACAGCCTGGATAGACCTATATGATAACGATGTAGACTGGAATCCAATGCCACAAAAAAGCCATTACTTTCATAAAACCGATCTCTCTTTTTCTCCGGAAACCGTGGGAATGGGAATGATAACTTATTTTCCGGGCAAAAACACTTCGTTTTCCCTCAATGGAAAGTATGTGGGAAAACAGTACTACGACAACACCTCCAACGATTCAAGGTCAATTCCTTCATATTTTGTAGCGGGTTTCAAAGGCACTAAGAATTTTACTCTTAAGAACGGCTCGTCCATCGATCTTCAAATTTTTGTGGACAATCTGTTAAACAGGAAGTATTTTTCAAATGCTTGGGTCTATATGGCAGAGTTTGCAAACGGAGCTGTTCCGTATGTAGAAGAGGGGCTTTATCCCCAGGCCGGTATAAATTTCACTTCTAAAATTGTCTTCAGGTTCTGATTATGGACAACAGTATTTTTATCGAGGTATTTGGAGCAGTAACAGGTCTGATCTACGTCTTGCTTGAGATCCGGCAGAAAAGAGCTATGTGGATTGTAGGGGGAATCTCTGCATTGACATACATTTTGATTTTTTTAAACGCAGGTCTTATTGCTGCAACGGGATTGCAGTTGTACTATCTTGCAATGAGCATCTATGGCTGGAAAAATTGGGGAGGGAGCGGTAATGACAAAAATGACGGAGAACCGACAGTCTCAAAAATGGCAGGTAAAATATTTATTACCTCCATTCTGAGTTCAATTGCCGGATACTTGCTTCTGTCATTGGTACTTGATGTTTATGGCCGGGATCCGATGCCTGAGGTAGACTCTGCTATTGCTGTTATGAGTATGCTGGCCACCTGGTGGGTAACCAGAAAGTATATTGAAAACTGGTTTCTCTGGATAATTGCAGACGGCCTGGCGGTATATCTGTATGTAAGTCAGGAGTTGTATGCAACGGCTGCTCTATATTTTGTCTATATTATTGCTTCTGTTGCAGGGTACCTTCATTGGAGAAAGTTTGCCTAACTCTTTGAATTGGTATTCAAAATATCTAAATTTGCAAAAATATTTTGAAGATGCTTTTAATTGCAGACAGTGGATCAACTAAGGTAGACTGGAGAGCCATACATAGCGATGGTTCAGTTCAAGAGGTTACAACAGCAGGAATCAATCCGTACTTTCAGACAGAGGAGCAGATAATATACGAGCTCCAGCAACATTTGCTTCCTGACATAAGCGCATCTGTAAATGAGATCCATTTTTACGGGGCAGGAGTCTCTCCCGACAAGGTTGCAGTTTTGCAAAATTGCTTCAGAAAGGTATTTCCTAAAGCAAGGGCCTCTGCATATACAGATCTTCTAGCGGCGGCAAGGTCACTGTGCGGGCGTAAACCCGGGATTGCTGCAATACTTGGTACAGGGGCAAACTCCTGTTTCTACGATGGAAAAGATATTGTGGACAATGTGCCGGCTTGTGGTTTTATTCTTGGAGATGAGGGAAGCGGAGCTGTCCTGGGGAAAAAATTCATCTCCGATTACCTTAAAAGACAATTGCCTGCAGAGATCAGTACAATGTTTACACAAAAATATGGTCTTAACTATAATTCCATTATTGAGAGGGTTTATCGCCAGCCATTTCCAAACAGATTCCTGGCCTCATTCTCCGTTTTTCTTTATGAAAACAGATTTAACCCATATATAGAAAAATTATTAAAAACCAGCTTTGAAGAGTTTTTTTCCAGAAACATCATACAATATGATTACAGAAAATATTCTGTTAATTTGGTTGGCTCAGTCGCATTTCACTACAGCGATATAATAAATAAGGTTGCATCGGGTAAAGGAATTAAAATTGGTACAATTCTGAAATCACCTATTGATGGATTGGTAGAGTATCACAAATCTATTTAATTTATGAAAATTACCGAACAGAGCTCTAAATACAGTAATCTGGAAGAAATGTCTACCAGGAATCTTCTCGACAATATGAACAGAGAGGATAAAACAGTTCCTTATTCTGTAGAAAAATGCATACCACAAATTGAAAAATTGGTTGATGGTGTTGTAGAGAGAATTCAGAGGGGAGGAAGACTTTTTTATTTGGGCGCCGGAACAAGCGGAAGATTGGGTATCCTGGATGCTTCTGAAATTCCTCCGACGTTTGGCGCCCCATTCGATTTGATAATCGGTTTGATTGCCGGTGGTGACAAGGCTATAAGAAGAGCGGTAGAAGCTGCAGAAGACAGTTGGGATGGAGGCTGGTTGGATATGCAACAATATGGTGTAGATCAGGATGATATAGTTGTTGGAATTGCAGCTTCGGGAACAACGCCGTACGTGATAGGCGCCGTAAAAGAGTCAAGAAAAAGGGGAATTCTTACTGCCTGTGTAACTTGTAACCCGGGTTCACCATTGGCAGCAGAGGTGGATATCCCTATCGAGGCTGTTGTAGGGCCGGAATTTGTCACCGGAAGTACCAGAATGAAATCCGGCACCGCTCAGAAACTGATATTGAATATGATCTCTACAACCACTATGATACGCCTTGGCCACGTAAAAGGTAACAAGATGGTGGATATGCAGCTGACTAACGCCAAGTTGGTAGACAGGGGAACAAAGATGATTATGGACGAGGCTGGAATCGAGGATTACGATTATGCCAATAAATTGCTGTTGACCCACAAGTCTGTGAGAAGAGCAGTAGATTTCTACAGAAGTCAGGAAAAATAAAGGGGTGAGATGTTCAAACAAAATTATCACTCTATGCTACTTCAAAATGCTGTAGACGAACTTGCCTCTCTTCCCGGTGTAGGAAGAAAAAGTGCATTAAGGTTTGCTCTTCATCTGTTGAAACAACCTAAGGAGAATGTAGAAAGATTTGGACAATCGATTATAAAAATGAGAGGGGAGATTTTGTATTGCACTAACTGCAATATGATTTCGGATACAGCGATTTGCAAGGTTTGCAATGATACCTCAAGAGATCGTTCATTGGTCTGTGTCGTTGAGAGTATCCGGGATGTCCTTAGTATAGAAAATACCCTGCAATATAATGGTTTATATCATGTTCTGGGGGGGATTATTTCACCTATGGATGGCGTAGGGCCCTCTGATCTCTCAATAAATCAGTTGATAAAAAGAGTAGAAGAGGGCTCCGTAAATGAAGTTTTCTTAGCTTTAAGTACAACAATGGAGGGAGAAACCACGGCCTTCTATCTTTATAAATTGCTTAATAAGTTTCCCGTTAAAATAAGTACTATTGCAAGAGGTGTAGGATTTGGCGACGAACTTGAGTTTACAGATGAGGTTACTCTTGGCCGTTCAATTCAAAACCGTCAACCTTTTGTCCCTCTTAACCAATAACAAATAAACATTATGCATCAATTCCCACTCTCCTGGCTTTTAATTGTTTTTACACTCTACACAGTAATGCTCTTTTTTGTCTCCTGGCTGGCGTCAAGGAAGGCAGACAGCGGCTCTTACTTCTCCGGTAATAAAAAGTCACCTTGGTATATTGTGGCTTATGGTATGGTTGGAACATCAATATCCGGCGTTACATTTATTTCTGTTCCGGGCAATGTTTTGAATCAGAATTTCTACTATATGCCTCTGGTTTTGGGTTTTGTTGTGGGATATGTAGTTATTGCAAAGGTGCTTATTCCCCTCTATTACAAAATGAATCTTACCTCAATCTATACCTACCTGGAACATAGATTTGGTTTTTTTACCTATAAAACAGGAGCTTTTGTGTTTATGATATCCAGAGTATTGGGAGCCGCTGTTAGAATATTTGTTGTCGTGCTGGTCCTTCACACATTTTTGCCAGAAGGTTCTGTCCCGTTTTGGGTGGTAGCCTTTATTTTTATGTTTCTTATTTTCCTATATACCTTCAAAGGGGGAGTCAAAACCATAATATGGACAGATGTTTTGCAGACAACATTTATGTTGCTTGCCGTCTTCCTTACAATCTTCTCTGTTGCAAAAGAGATGGACTGGAGTTTTGGAAGTATGATATCAGCTGTTACCAGTTCGGACTTTTCAAACTGGTTTGACTGGGAATGGAGCCATGGAACAAATGCCATAAAACAATTTATCAGTGGAATCTTTATTACCATTGTTATGACCGGGCTAGATCAGGAGATGATGCAAAAAAATCTCTCCTGCAAGAATATAAAAGAGGCTCAGAAAAATATATACACAACAAGTATTACAATTGTTATCGTTAACTATTTCTTTCTCTTTATGGGAGCGTTGCTTGCAATCTTCGTAAGTGCTAAACTTGGAGGGATGCAGAATATCGGACTTGCAGATGCAGCCGGTGTATTTACTAAGGCGCAAACAGACAAGCTATTTCCAGTTATCGCCAGCCAGTACTTGGGTCTTGGAGTGGGGCTCTTTTTTATAATCGGCCTTATTTCTGCCTCATATCCAAGTGCCGGTGGTGCACTGACCTCTCTTACAACATCCTTCTGCATAGACTTTGTAGGTTTTAACAAACGGACCGACCTGACAGACAAACAGAAAAATTCAATCCGCCACAAAGCTCACGCAGGATTTGCCTTTCTATTCTTTTTGATAATTTTGGTATTATATGCTGTAAACAACCAGACCGTCATTGACCTTGTCTATCTGTTAGCCTCATATACCTATGGACCTCTGCTTGGATTCTTCTTCTTTGGAATCCTTACAAAATATCAGGTCAAAGACAAATTTATGCCTTATGTTGCGATAGGATCTCCTCTGATCTGCTACATTATGGATGTTGCAGCAAAAGAGTTGCTGGGTTTCGGCTTCGGGTTTACAATATTGATTATGAACGGCCTTCTCACTTTCTTAGGAATGTATCTCTTTAGGAGAACACAAAAAATAGCTTGATGTCTATTTTTGAGATCTTTATATTATCAATCGGACTATGTTTCGACACTTTTGCAATTTCACTCTCATCCGGAATGTGTCTGCCTTACATAGGAAAGAAAGATTTTGTAAAGATTATATCCATCTTTGCTCTTTTCCAGTCTGGCTTTACAGTTGCCGGTTGGTTTATGGGAGGCAGTTTGTTAAAGTATATAGGAGCCTTGGATCATTGGATTGCCTTTCTCCTTTTAGCCTACATCGGGGGAAAAATGATATTTGAAAGCCTTTTTAAAAAGAGCGATGATATCTGTATAGATCTGAGAGTTACAAAAAAACTGATAACAATTGCAATAGCTACCAGCATAGATGCTTTGGCTGTTGGTATAAGTCTGGCTTTGATCAACCTCTCGCCGGCAAAAATTACAATTGCGTGGTTTATGATTGCAGTTGTAACTGCTCTCTCAGCAACAATCGGGATCAAAGGAGGAAGAAAGATAGGGGTAAAAGTTGGAAAGAGATCTGAATTACTGGGAGGTTTAATTCTGATATTTATTGGTCTGAAAATATTGGTTGAGCATTTGGATTTTTTATCTTAACTTTGCAACGCAATGTTAATTCGTGTATCAGTCATATCATATTTAAACACAATTCCTTTTGTGTACGGGTTGGAAAACCATCCTATCCGTAAGAATATTGATATGGAGTTCTCTACACCGGCACAATCGGCAGAAAAACTTAAGAAAGGAGCAATAGATATCGGAATTGTTCCAGTAGCAATTATTCCGCAAGTCAAAAATAATCTCATAATTTCTGATTATTGCATAGGAGCCGAGGGGAAAGTGGCATCTGTGCTTCTATGCAGTGGCAAACCTCTTGGGGAGATGGACCGGATATATATGGATACAGAGTCAAAGACATCTGTTTTGCTTACAAGGGTTCTTGCCAAACACTATTGGAAAATCGCACCCGAATTTATAGATTTTAGCTTCTCCAAGGAAAAGCTTTATTTGTCTAAATCTTATGTACTGATTGGGGACAAGGCAATTATTAATGGTCAGAATTTTAAGTATGTCTATGACCTTGCAGAAGAGTGGATCAATTTCAGGCATCTTCCCTTTGTTTTTGCCTGCTGGACAGCAAACAAAGATCTTGATCCGGCATTCATAGCCGGGTTTAACGATGCTCTCAGGTATGGTGTAGAAAACATTGAAAAGGCGGTTGATAGATACTCTAACGGTTTCAGCAAGGAGTATGCTCTCAAATACCTTTCAAACAACGTATCATACAATTTAAACGCAGATAAACGTGCAGGTCTTTCTGAGTTCTGGAGCTTAGCTCTTCAGGAACTCAAATCCAAGGTCCGATGGTTTGGCTAATTTGAAGCCCGGTAAAGGGTCCAAATAATTAGATTACAAACTATTTAACGGATTAAAATATGCTCGAAATTTTCTACAAACAAAAAGGACAAGTAGTAACAACAGCTGAGATAAGTGCTCTTGACCAACTGGGTTATGATGATGTATTATGGATAGATCTCTCTTCCCCTTCAGGCGAAGAAAAGAGAGCAATTGAGACTTTTTTGAATACAACGCTACAAAGCCGTGCCCAGGCAGAGGAGATAGAGAGCTCTTCCAGATATTCAGAGACCGAAACTACAATTTTTGCCAATACAAACTTTCTCATACCCGGTCCGGAGAGTTATAGCATGGAGTCAGTCTCGTTTATACTTTGCGAGGGTATCATTGTTACAATAAGGCACGTTCCGCTGCGAAGCTTTACAGATGTTCAACGCAGGATAATGGCCAACTACAGGACCCTGCCGACAGGTTACCACATTCTCATCGGAATTTTGGAAAACAGGATTGATCTGGATGCAGACATGATCGAGTTGATGTCCAAGGAGATTGCCCAATATAGCAAAAAAGTAAGCTTAGGAGGTGCGATGGGAGAGGAGCTTCTTCTGGATATCAACCAGCTTCAGGAGAATAATATGTTGGTAAGGGAGAACATAGTAGATAAACAGAGGATGATCTCAAGCATTCTCAAGAGTGACAAGTTCCCGAGAGACGTCTTTCCTAAACTCAATGTGCTCATCAAAGACATAAACTCACTCATCAACCATACAAATTTCAGTTTTGAGAGGTTGGAATACCTCCAGAATACAGTTTTGGGTCTGATTAACCTGGAACAGAACAGAATAATGAAGATCTTCACCTTCGTATCGCTACTGTTTATTCCGCCTACACTTATTGCCAGTATATTCGGAATGAATGTGGAGTTGCCTATGCTGGGCGGGAAAGTGGATTTTGCCATCATTATGATTATTATGCTTGCAGCAGTATTGACAGTCACTATATTTTTCAACAGGAAAAAGATGCTCAAATAGTTTATTGTCAGATAGCTTTAATTTCATAAAAAATATTTAACTTTGCCACTCCATTAGGGAAATTATAAATAAAGTCTAATTACTTGAATTTCAAAAAATTAAAAAATGGCAAAAGACCTTACAGAGATGCTCGAACAAGACGAGCAAATTGAAATCGTCAAAAAAAATGATGAGACACTGGAAGCTTTTATTGAAGAAGAGTCCGCACCGGTAGGTGAAAATACAAAAAAACGCAAAAGTAATGCATCAGTTTCAGTTGATAAGTTTGACTGGGATGCATTCGAAAAAGAGAATGTATACGATACTGAGAAATCAGTTATCGAAGATCAGTACAACCAGACTCTTTCTAAAGTTATCGAGAACGAAGTTGTTGAGGGAACAGTGGTTTCTCTTAACAAAAGAGAGGTTATCGTTAACATTGGTTATAAGAGCGAGGGTGTGATCAGCATAAATGAGTTCCGCTACAATCCTGACCTCGCTATCGGCGATAAGGTTGAGGTATATGTAGAGAACGCAGAAGATAAAAGAGGACAACTTCTTCTTTCACACAAGAAGGCTCGTTCACTTCGTTCTTGGGACAGAGTAAACGAAGCATTCGACAAGGATGAAATCGTTAAGGGTTACATCAAGTGCAGAACCAAAGGCGGTATGATCGTAGATGTATTCGGAATAGAAGCTTTTCTTCCAGGTTCTCAGATAGATGTGAAACCTATTCGTGACTACGATGTTTTCGTAAACAAAACAATGGAATTCAAGATCGTTAAGATCAATCACGAGTTCCGTAATGTCGTTGTATCTCACAAAGCTCTTATCGAGGCAGAACTCGAGGCTCAGAAAGCCGATATCATTGGCAAGCTCGAAAAGGGACAAATTCTGGAAGGTATTGTTAAGAATATAACCTCATACGGTGTATTCATAGACCTTGGCGGAGTTGACGGTCTTATCCATATAACCGACCTTTCGTGGGGAAGAATTAACCATCCGGAAGAGGTAGTACAATTAGATCAAAAGATCAATGTTGTAATTCTCGATTTTGACGATACTAAAAAACGTATTGCCCTGGGTCTTAAACAACTTAGTCCTCATCCTTGGGACGCATTGGATCAAAATCTCCAGGTGGGTGACAAGGTTAAGGGTAGAGTTGTAGTTATTGCAGACTATGGTGCATTTATAGAGATTCAGCCGGGTGTGGAAGGTCTTATCCATGTATCAGAAATGTCATGGTCACTTCACCTTCGCAGCGCTCAGGACTTCCTTAAGGTAGGTGACGAGGTTGAAGCCTCTATCCTTACTCTGGACAGAGACGAAAGAAAGATGTCATTGGGTATCAAACAGCTTAAATCTGACCCTTGGGCAACAATAGCTCAGAAATATCCTGTAGGAACAAAATGCACAGCTACTGTACGCAACTTTACAAACTTCGGTGTTTTCGTAGAGCTGGAAGAGGGAGTAGATGGATTGGTTCACATCAGTGACCTTTCATGGACCAAGAAGGTTAAACATCCATCTGAATTCACATCTGTAGGCGAGAAACTTGAAGTAATCGTTCTGGAGGTGGATCAGGATAACCGCCGTTTGAGCTTAGGCCACAAACAACTGGAAGAAAATCCCTGGGATGTTTTTGAATCTGTATTTACTATAGGTTCCGTACACGAAGGAACCGTTACCGCATATGTAGACAAAGGAGCCACAGTCGCTTTGGAGTATGGTGTTGAAGGTTATGTAAGCCAAAGAAACCTTGTTAAAGAGGATGGCACTACGGCTAAACCTGAAGAGAAGCTTGAGTTCAAAGTTCTTGAGTTCAATAAGACTACCAAGAGAATCGTTCTTTCTCACTCCAAAATCTTTGAAGATTTAAAGAGAGAAGAGCCAAAAGAGAGGGATTCAGAGGGTGATTCTACTCAAAAAGCAGTTAAGAAACTAAAGGCTAATCTGGAAAAAACAACACTTGGCGATATAAGCGAACTTGCAGCTCTTAAGAGCGAAATGGAAAGCAAAGAAGATCAAGCTAACCAATAAATGAAATTTTCGTTCACATCATTAGGCTGTGCATCTGCACAACCTACAGTGAATAGATTCCCAAGCGCTCATGTTCTTAATGTTCATGAGCGTTTGTTTTTAATCGACTGTGGGGAGGGATGCCAAATGCAACTTCGAAAGTATGGATATTCATTTTTGAAAATCCAGAATATCTTTATTTCCCACATTCATGGTGATCACATTTTTGGGATATACGGCCTTTTGTCTACAATGTCTATGTTGGGTAGAACTGCGGAACTCTTCATTTATGCCCCTCAGACCTTTTCGGAGATTCTTACCAATTTTCTAAAGCATTTTGGTGACTCTTTCAAATATGAGATTACCCATAAGATATTAAAACCAGGGGGACTCGTCAAAATATATGATGGCAAAAGTATGGAGATATTATCTTTTCCGCTTAACCACAGAATAGATTGTTACGGATTTCTTTTCAGAGAGAAGCAGCAAGAGATTGCCAGACTTAAAGAGGGCGAAGATCTTGTCAGGGATTACTCTCCATATGAACCCCGCTCTTTTGCATATTGTAGTGACACTGCACCATATAAGGAAATTTATGAATACGTCAAAGGAGTTGACCTGCTTTACCACGAAGCCACTTTTGCATCGGACATGGATGGCTTAGCTCAAGCAACAATGCATTCAACAGCAAGAGATGCTGCAAATGTTGCATTGCATGCTGGTGCTAAAAAATTAATTATAGGACACTATTCCTCCAGATATAAAAATATTAATGTGCTTCTGAATGAAGCAAAAGAGGTCTTTGAAGAGACCTACCTGGCAGATGAAGGAAAAGAATTTGACCTTCCGCTTGATGCCTCAAATACGATAAAAAATGAAAAAAATTGTTAATTACACCTCTATTTTGATGCTGATACTTTTTTTATCAGCTTCACTATCTGCTCAAAATGCGAACGACCTGAATAAATTAACCACAAAATTTGGCCAGACACTCTATTATCTTAATAATTACTATCTGGATACAGTCAATAATAATAAAATTGTTGAGGATGCTATCAAAGAAGTAATTGGCGAGCTGGACCCGCATTCTGTGTATATTTCAGCAAAAGATGTAAAATCTATGAACGAACCTCTGGAGGGTAACTTCGAAGGGGTGGGGATTGAATTTGCAATAGTTAAAGATACATTAACTGTGGCTACACCAATTTCCGGAGGACCTTGCGAAAAGGTAGGAATCAGAGCTGGTGACAAGATTGTCAGAATCGATGGAGAGAGTATGGCAGGAGTAGGAATTACAAACGAAAAGGTTTTTAAATATCTAAGAGGTACCAAAGGTACAAAGGTTGGCCTAAGCATTGTAAGAAAAGGAGTAGATGATCTGCTTGAATTTGAGGTGGTAAGAGATAAGATTCCGATAAACAGCCTTGATGCCGCCTATGAAGTTGAGCCCGGAATAATCTATCTGAGGCTTAGCAGGTTCGCCGCCACATCCTCACAAGAGATAATAAATGCAGTAGCTGGCTTAAAGGTAAAAAGCATAAACGGTATTATTTTGGACATAAGGGGTAATTCGGGAGGGTTTCTTGGAACGGCCCTTGAAATTTCAAATTTCTTCCTTACTCAGGGACAAACAATTGTCTATACAGAAGGCTTGAGAGTACCGAAAATGGAGGAGAGAGCGAATGGAACAGGCTTCTACAAAAAAGGTCCCTTAGCAGTTCTGATAGATGAGAATTCGGCCTCTGCCAGCGAGATTGTCGCAGGAGCAATTCAGGATTGGGACAGAGGTTTTATTGTTGGAAGAAGATCCTTTGGAAAAGGGCTTGTGCAACAAATGCTTCCATTGAACGATGGCTCGCAGTTAAGGCTTACGATTGCAAGGTACCATACACCTTCCGGAAGGGTTATTCAAAGTCCCTATGAGGAGGGAAAAGCAGTAAAGTACTATAAAGCTCTTCTTGACCGCTATAACAGGGGTGAGTATTTTTCCAAAGACAGTATTCATTTTCCAGATTCGCTGCAATTCAAGACATTGGTAAAAGAGAGAACTGTTTTTGGAGGTGGAGGAATTATGCCGGATTACTTCATTCCTGCAGATACTACATTTTATACAGATTATTACGGAAATCTGTTGAGAAAGGGCATTCTTCTGGATTTTATGAATGATTATTCCGATGTCAACAGACTCAAGTGGAAAGGCGAATATCGTTCCTTTGAAAAGTTCAACGAAAACTACAATGTCGATGATAAGCTTCTTGAAAATTTAGTGAGCTATGCCAAAGAGAGAAAGCTGGAACCGAATCCAAAGGAACTGGAGATCTCCAAAGGAGAAATTTCTGTATATATGAAGGCAATGGTAGCCAGAACAATTTTCGGCACAGAGGGGTATTACAAGATTGTCAACTCTTGCAACGATCCGATATTTGATAAGGCATTGGAACTGGTCAGGTCTAAAGCCGGCTTATAGCCTTTTGATAGGCCCTGGCGTTTCTGTTGTGTCCGGCAAGTGTAGATGAAAAGCAGTGGGATCCGTCCAGCGAGGGTTTTGCACAGAAATACCAGAAGCTATGCCGTTTGTAGTTTAGTACGGCATCAATAGTGAACAGACTTGGAATAACGATCGGCCCAGGCGGCAATCCCAGATTCTTATAAGTATTGTAAGGAGAGTTTATCTTAAGATGTTTGAACAGGATTCTCTTTATTGAAGTGTCATTCAATGCAAATTTGATTGTAGGGTCAGCCTGAAGAGGTATCTTATTATGAAGCCTGTTCATATATACACCCGCAATTATTGGTTGCTCCTCTTTAATATTACTCTCTTGAGAAACAATCGATGCCAGGGTAATCACCTCTACAGGAGAGAGACCTATCGATTTTGCTTTGGCGACCCTCTCATTGTTCCAGAATTTATCATACTCTGTTTTTAGTTTGATAACCAGCTCTTTTGGGGTTATTGTCCAATACACTTCGTATGTATTTGGCAGAAACATTGCCAGAAATGTTTGGGAGTTAAAACCCAACGAATCTGCAAAATTTTCATTATTAAGCAGATTTAGGATTGAGAGGGAGTCACTTTCAATTTTTCGGGAAAGGATTAAGGCTAACTTTTCTTTAGTTCTGATATTTCCGGCAATAATAATCTTTGTAGGGGCCTGCCACCCATATTTAATTGCCCGGACAATCTCCCTGTTTCCCATCCCCTCTTCAATTTTAAATCTGCCCGGTTTGATATTAGCTTGCAGCTTCTCAAACTTTGCCACTCTTTCAAAAGAGTTAATATTGACTATCCTGCCCAGAGTCCGGATGCTGTCGAGCAATTGCTCGTAGGTAGCACCTGTTGGAATGTACAAATAACCGACACCCTCTCTTGTGTTTGCCTTAAAAATAGTGCTATATCCTGAGCGGAGCAGGAGAACCACTACAATAACAATAATAACTGAACCAATAAGTAAATATTTCTGTAAATATTTCCGGATATTTTTTTTTGTATCTTCCTTCATTAGTTATTTCAAGTTAATTTCTTGACCGTAAGAGGGCTCATCCCCTTTTTTCATTTTGTTTAACTTGTAAAGGCTCCTGAGCATAATGCCATATTCCTGAGAAATTTCATACATAGTTTCGCCTTTTTCAACTATATGCTTGTCCAGAAATTTGTCACCGGAACTCCTCTTTTTTTCTACATAGATGATTGTTCCGTCTTCAATAGGTACATCTTTCCTTAGATCGTTGAATCTGAGCAATTCTCCTGTAAAAAGCTGATATTCCCTTGCCAGGTTGTTATATGTATCGTACTTGCTCCCTATGATATAGGCAACGCCGTTCTTTTTGAATAGCTTTCTTGAAAGTGAGAACTTATAAAGAGAACTGCTCTCAACCGGTTTAATCTCCTGGTCATTCACAATCTTTGTCGGACTTGGTGGTACATTGTCTACAAAATAGTCGTACTGGGTAAGATTGTACTCTTCAATAATTTTGATCAATTGCTGAGGGTATTGAGGATTAGTGGCATATCCTGCTTGTTTGAGCCCGAATGCCCACGCTTTGTAATCGGTAGGTTCCAGGTCAAAAAGGAACTTGTACCTGTCGCGGTATCTGAGAAAATCGGAGTGATCGGTATAAGAATCTTCTACCCGCGAGTATTTCCTGAAACATTCGTTTTTGGCATCATCATCGTGCATGATAGTCGCTCCGTTCCAGTCATGACACTTTATCCCAAAATGGTTGTTGGCCTCTTTTGCAAGTCTGGAATTTCCATCACCCGACTCTAAACAGGCCTGTGCCAGAGTGATGCTTGCAGGTACGCCGTGTGTCTTCATTTGTTTGACAGCAAGGTCTTTGTATTTAATAATATACTCCTCCCTGCTGGTTTTCTGAGAAAAGACAGTGGAGCTTAAGAGCAGTATAAAAAGGGCGGAACAACTAAATTTCTTTAAAAGAATCATATATAGGGCTGCTTAATCGTACAAAATTACTAATTTTGTAAGAATCTCAATTAAAAAACTATGCACCAAAAGAGTATTACCATCTCATACGAAGAATATTATTCTAACGAGGGATTGAACAGTAGAGATAAAGAATTGTTAGGCAGAGCGATAGAAGCCACTAAAGGTTCCTATGCACCATATTCAAAGTTCAACGTAGGTGCAGCTGTCAGGTTGGACAACGGTGAGATAATCGCTGCCAGCAATCAGGAGAATGCAGCCTACCCTTCCGGACTTTGTGCAGAGAGGGTTGCAATCTTTTATGCTCATGCTAAATTCCCTGATGCCGCTATTGAATCTTTGGCAGTTACTGCAGCAGTTAACGGAAATATTTGCGATACACCCACATACCCCTGTGGAGCTTGTCGTCAGGTTTTGGCCGAGTCCGAATCAAGGGCAAGAAAGCCTATCAGGATTATTATTGGAGGAGAGAAGATTACACAGGTTGTAAACGATGTCAATTCGTTACTGCCATTTGTTTTCAATAACCTTCCAAAGTAGATTTTTTTAAAATTCTTAAAAATTGTATTACCTTTGCACGGGGTAAGTCATATACGACCAGCTCCCACTGAACTCCCCCAGGACCGGAAGGTAGCAAGGGTAGGTGGTTGAGCGGTGCGATATATTAAGCTTACCCTTTTTTTATGAAAATTGCAGTTGGACTTTCCGGCGGAGTAGACTCCAGTGTAGCGGCACTCCTTCTTAAAGAAGCCGGACACGAGGTGATTGCAATGTTTATGCAGAACTGGAACGACACTACGGGAACGCTTCATGGTGACTGTGCATGGGAGGAGGACAAATCTGTGGCAGAGATGGTTGCCAAAAAGTTGGACATTCCGTTTCATTTTGTAGATCTGAGCGATATTTACAGGAAGAAAGTCGTAGATTACATGTTCGAGGAGTATAAACTCGGAAGGACACCCAATCCCGATGTGCTTTGCAACAGAGAGATAAAATTCGATGCTTTTCTTAAAACAGCTCTTAACCTTGGTGCAGATTATGTTGCAACAGGCCACTATTGCAGAAAAGAGAGTTTTCTAAATGAGAAAGGTGAGGAAGTTTTCAGAATCCTTGCCGGAACAGATCCCAATAAAGATCAAAGCTATTTTCTTTGTCAACTTACACAAGAGCAGTTATCAAAAGCCATTTTCCCAATCGGTCATCTGCTTAAATCTGAGGTCAGAAGGCTTGCTGCAAAAGCCGGTCTTCCATCGGCAGACAAAAAAGATTCCCAAGGAATATGTTTTGTTGGTAAGGTAGATCTTCCAGTTTTTCTGCAGCAGAAACTATCTATTAAAGAGGGAATTGTAGTTGAGGTGTTCAGGGATTTCTATTTGGGCAATGCCCTTTCCAAATACAATTTCATAGGGTACGATACGGTTGAGCTATCTCTGTTGGATGAGATCTCTGCTCCATATTCCTACGACCTGAGTTCCGGAAGGGTAATAGGTATGCATCAAGGTGCCCATTTCTACACCATAGGGCAACGGAAAGGTCTTAACATAGGCGGACACGTCGAATCCATTTTTGTGATTTCTACAGATGTGGACAAGAATATAATCTATGTGGGAGAGGGGCAGAGCCACCCGGGCCTCTACCGCAAAGGTCTGTTTATAAACGAGAATGAGATTCACTGGATAAGACCAGATCTTAAGATGGCCACCGGAGAAATTCGGGATTATCTGGTTCGCATAAGATATCGTCAGCCGTTGCAAAAGGTTAGAATATATAAAACGGAAAATGGCCTCTACATTGTTTTTGACGAGCCTCAGAGGGGAATTACCCCCGGCCAGTTTGCTGTCTGGTATGCAGACGAGGAGATGCTGGGGTCCGGAGTAATCAGTTAGGACGCGCTATGCTCTGCCAGAGCCGCTTTTAAATCTTTTGTAAGCAGTCTTTTTTTTATTAGCTTTGGGTTGATTTTCAGAATTTTAATAAAAAAATTATTATGAAATCTTTAAAGTTAAATAAATTAGAAGCGAATGCACTTTCTAAAAGAGAAATGAATAATATAAAATGAAAAGCAATTACGTTTTATTAGTTTGCTTATTGCTAGCAACTATACTGTATTCCCAGGAAGCTATTCAAAGAGATGCTGCTCGTAAAGTATCAATCGGACAATATAATTATGCAATTATGTACGATTATCGTTATGCGATGGATACCACCAACAAAAAACGTTTCCTTGACCGGAAAATGCTTGAAATTGGCAACGATTTCTCTCGTTTTTACAGCATGTATGCAGACAAAGTGGATTCAATAATGTATCGGGCAAGAACAGATAAAAACAAAAAGGGTGATGTACTAAATCCAAGAAGTTGGATGGATGCAGATGAGAAAGACAGATACGAAGATTTTTATATGAATTATCCTCTGAAAGGAACACTCTTAGTCAGAACAGCTTTAGTAAATACAGAATATGAATACGAAGAACCAATTCCACAAATGGAATGGCAAATAGCAGCCAGTGAGATAAAAACCATTCTTGGATACGAATGCTTTAAGGCCACAACCTCCTTCCGGGGAAGAGATTACGAAGCATGGTTTGCTCCCAGTATCCCAATTCCATTAGGTCCATGGAAATTCTCCGGATTACCAGGTCTGATACTCAAGGCTTGCGACACTGGCGAACTATTTTCCTGGGAAGCTATTGGTATTCAGCAGACAATAGGGCCTATTTATATTTACGATCCAAAGGGGAGGAAACAAATGCCAAATGCACCATTTACGAGAATTGTCAAGATATCTAGGGGTCAATTACAAAAATTGCAGGCAAAATTATGGGATGACCCAGATGGACTTTTTATTCAACACGGAGGACAATTAGCTGATTTTTATGTAGATCGCACAACAGGAAAAAGGATTCCGTATAAACCAGGAGATCGGCCAAATTATAGGAAACCTTATATCCCTATGCCGGAGTTGGAATAGGATATTGATTACAGGACTTACAAAGGCAAAGATTTATGAAATACATATTTACCGGTATTCTGTTATTATTTTGCTCATCAAAAGCCTTTACACAAGTTGCTTTCAGCGGCACTGTCCGTGATAAGACAACAATGGAGAGTGTGTCGACTGTGAACATAGTATTAATGTCAAAAAATAGCAAATTGGTTTACGCTTATACTATGACAAAGGACGATGGCTCATATCAAATGACTTTTTCCGGTGGAGCAGATAGTCTTAGTATTAGCGTAACAGGTTTTAATATAAAGACACAAAAGCTTATTGTTGCAAATAAAACACAGAAAGTGGATTTTTATGTAGAATCTGAGGCGCTGAATATCACGGAAGTAATTGTAAAGTCCAAGCCTGTTGTCAGAAGAAGTGATACTCTCAATTATTATGTTGCGAGCTATATAGACTCACTAGACCGCTCTATAGGAGATGTTTTGAAGAAGATGCCAGGGATAGATGTAACAAAGAGCGGAGAGATAAAATATAACGGGAAAGCGATCAACAGATTCTATGTGGAGGGTACGGATATGCTAAAGGGGCGCTATGGACTGGCAACTAATAATATTGCTGCAAATGATATTTCAACTGTTCAGGTGCTGGAAAACCATCAGCCTGTTAATGTTCTTAAAAATGTGGAACTATCGGATAAACCGGCTATAAATTTAAAGTTGAAAAACAAGGCTAAAGGAACTTTTACCTCAACGGTTCAGTTAGGGGGAGGATATAAACCTGCGATGTGGAACGGCGAATTGACTGCAATGTATTTTGCCCGCAAGTTTCAGACATTTAATACATATAAAGCAAATAATACAGGGAACGATGTTTATCTGGAACTGAGGTCTTTATATGGAGGAATGGATGAAGCAGTTTCGTTATTAGGCATCCTGACTCCGGGTTCACCTCATATAGACAACGAACGCTACCTGAGAAATAATGTTAATGCAATTTCTACAAATGTCATAAGAAAATTGAGCGACAATTACGAGCTTAGTGTGAACGGAACATATCTGAACGATTTTCAAACCTCAAAGGCCTCTTCCATTACTTCTTACTACATTCCCGGGACCTCAGCACTGACAATTATTGAGCAAAGCGAGGCCTCCAATCAGAAAGATGATGCGGAAATCAGCCTTGAGTTGGAAGCAAACACAGAAAAGATCTATTTAAAGGAGAGCCTCTCTTTTGGAGGTTCATGGAAAAGGGATTGTGGTCAAATATTAAATACCTCAGATACTGTTAATCAGAATTACTCTTTGTCCGGCATAAGGTTCCAGAATAACTTCGATATTATCAAGCCTCTAAAGATATTCCGGTTCAGCTTCTCTTCAATTACCGATTATAATTCAACTCCATCCACATTGAAAATTACTCCTTTGATTTATCCAGAGATATTTGGGGTAGATAAACAGGCTTATCAAAGCTCCTTTCAGGATTTGAACAGTAAGCGATTCAGGACCTATAACTCTACTTCTATTCATAGAACAATCAACTCCTGGATGTTCTCTTTGGGAGTCTCCTTTAATGCTGATATTCAGGAGATGAACAGCTCCCTTAACCCGTCAGCGGGTAAAGGAACAGTATATCCGACAAAAGATTCGTTGCAGAATAATATTAATTGGCGAAAAACAGATGTAGTTTTATCTCCGGGAATATCACACAGAATAGGTGGAAGCACGGAAATAGTATTATACATTCCTGTTGATTTTATGAGTTTGAATGTTAAGGATATTATTACCGGCATAACAAACCAAAAGAACAAAGTATATTTAAGGCCCAACGCTAAGGTTATCGCAAGTATCTCACATAATCTTAAATTTTCTGCAAATGCCTCACTGAGCAATAATGTCGGTGGGCTATATGATACTTACAGCGGGTATATCATGACCAATTACCGGATGATCTTAAACAAGTCTGGGGTAATGAGTGAGTCGCAATATCAGAACTATTCGGCCAACCTCAACTATGGGAACGCCATTCTCTCTCTCTTTGGCTCACTTGAAGGCTCATACTGGAGAAATAAATCGAATACCATGAATGGCACCCAATATTCTGGAACTTTAAGCAAGATAGAATCTTACAATATAGACAATAGCTCCCATGGTTACAGGTTTTCAGGGAAGATAAGCAAGCGTTTTGATGATATTGCAACAACCCTGACCCTTACAGGCGGTTATAACAATTCTTATATAGATTTGTTAAGACAAGGAACTATAATGAATACAGAGTATAGTACGCTTAATACGGGAATAAATCTGGGGACAAGATTTGGTAAATCTTTCCGCCTGAACTATTTTGTCGATTATTCCCAGAGTAAGAGCAGAATACGAAACAACGGAGAAGAGCAGAAACCGATAGATGTAGTAACTCAGATGACGGATATCAACTTTATTGTTGCAAAAAAAATGGCCATAAACCTTACCGCCGAACATTACTACAACGGCTCAATTTCCGACGGAGACCGCTCAATGTTCTTTTTGGATGCCGGAGCAAATTACAAGACCAAGAGGTTTGAGTACATATTGGAAGCGAGAAATCTGTTTAACACTCAGAACTTCAATTCTGCAGTATACAATAACACCACAAATTATATATATACCTATCAACTTCGTCCTTTCTCAGTGATTTTTAAAATCAAATTCAGTATAAGATAAACAAATAATGGATGTTTTAAGACTTAAAGAAGTTACCAATAAAGCTAAAATGGATTACAGACGGCTTTTGAACGCTCGCCTACTGGCAACGGCTTTATTGGATAGGTTGCTATTTAAATGTCAGGTAATATCCCTTGAGGGTAAAAGCGATAGACTTATTAACAGAAAATCAATTTTTGACCAAGAAAACTTATAATTTATTACTTTTGCTATGACAACTGGCGTATCCTTATTTACCGAAATTGGCACTATAATACTCCCGCAAATTTAGACCACTGGGTAAATTTAATAAAATGATTAATTTTACTCGTATGAACACAAGCAGAAAAAAACACAGTGCGGCATTTAAGGCGCAAGTAGCCATTGAGGCAATCAAGGAGCAGGAGACACTCAGCGAGCTGTCCAAGCGATTCGGAATACATGCGCAGGTGATCTCCAGCTGGAAGCGGGAGGTTCTCTCGCGCAGTCCGGAGATCTTCTCGAGCAAGGCACCTGACGAGGAGGCAGAAAG
>Ga0172381_10000120_pt1 | contig 87817 bp, 98 predicted proteins | sample Leawel6488metaG_FD_119754 | JGI IMG/M metagenome (GOLD analysis project Ga0172381, IMG submission 119754) | Leachate microbial communities from a municipal landfill in Southern Ontario, Canada - Leachate well 64-88 metaG | ecosystem: Engineered > Solid waste > Landfill > Unclassified | place...
TAGCACCGGTCGCACCATCAACTCCAGCTACACCGGTAGCACCGGTCGCACCATCAACTCCAGCTACACCGGTCGCACCATCAACTCCAGCTACACCAGTCGCACCGGTCGCACCATCAACTCCAGCTACGCCGGTCGCACCGGTCGCACCATCAACTCCAGCTACGCCGGTCGCACCGGTCGCACCATCAACTCCAGCTACACCAGACGCACCATCAATGCCGGTAGCACCTGTGGCACCGCTGATATTGCTGGTCACGTCTGTACCGTCGGACGTGCGATAGTGAACAAATATCTCATCACCGACAATAGTGTGCCATTCGTATATTGTGCCAGCCGGCGGGTTGTTGGTCGGCGGAGTGTTAAGTTTAATATTTCGATACTCTAGGAAATTCATTTCCGCGTCCTCTTATGTATAATTTTTTGATTGCGGACTAGATCTTATGTTTCGGACACCAAAATACCATCGATAAAAGTCAACTTTCTCGTCGGTGAAGCACCGCTTGTGTCTGAAACATAATAGACCTTCGTACCACTCAATCCAGACGGAGCAGGCCCTGTTGCACCTGGTGCGCTTGAACCACCAAAAGCATATTTCCACGTTCCAACCAGTGCCCCAAAACCTGTAAAATCGACAGTAATTTGGTTGTTGCTGAATACAACGGCAGTCGTATCAAAAGTAATATTATTACCACCATTATCGCTTACTACGAATGGTAATATCACATTACCTCTGGTGTGTACAACCGTTAAAATTGTATCAACTAAGTCATCGTTAGTAAATGTGCCAGTGATGAAGTCAGCGATACCAGTTGCACCAGTTAAACCTGTGGCACCCGTAGAACCATTGATTCCAGTAGCTCCAGTAGCTCCAGTCAAGCCTGTAGCACCATCGACACCATAAACACCTGTCGCACCGGAAGCTCCAGAACCAGTAGCTCCAGTCAAGCCTGTAGCACCTTGTGATCCCTGAACACCGGTCGCACCAGAGGCACCTGATGCGCCATCGATGCCGGTAGCACCAATACCAGATGCACCATGTACACCGGTAGAGCCTATAGCGCCAGTCTCACCTTGATAACCAGTATAGCCAGTGGCTCCAATTAATCCTGTCTCACCGGTTGCACCAGGTAGACCAGCACCGGTTGCCCCCTCTGGACCAGATGCGCCCTGAACACCGGTCGCACCAGATGATCCATCGATACCGGTAGCACCAGTAAGACCAGCACCAGTTGCACCAATATAACCAGTTGCACCAGTTAAACCAGTATAGCCCGTAAAACCTGTTGCACCGATAGCGCCGGTAGCACCTACACCAGTCGCACCTTGGACACCTGTGGCTCCAGAAGCACCAGAAGCTCCATCGATGCCAGTGGAGCCAACGCCAGAAGCTCCTTGTGGCCCGACCACACCATCGGCTCCAGTGGCTCCTGATGCACCGATATCACCAGCCAAACCGCTTGCTCCTTGATTTCCTGTTGCACCTGTAAATCCTGTTGCACCAGACGCACCATCAGGACCAATAGCACCAGACGCACCATCAGGACCAGTAGCACCTGTAAATCCTGTTGCACCAGACGCACCATCAGGGCCCGTAGCACCTGATGCACCATCGGGGCCAGTTGCACCCGTAGAGCCTGTTGCACCATCAAAGCCAGTTGCTCCAGAAGAACCGTCAGGGCCAGTTGCGCCGATTGGCCCACCATAAGGCCCAGATGCACCAGATATACCAGTTGCACCGATAAAGCCTGTAGCACCGGACGAACCGGAAGGGCCAGCTAAACCTGATGCGCCTATGCCACTAGCACCAGAAAGACCAGTAGAGCCAGTTGGACCGATCGTGCCTGTAGCACCACCAGAACCCGTAGCACCACCAGAACCAGTAGCTCCTATTGCACCCGAAATACCAGTAGCACCAGTTGCACCAATAGGACCACCCGAAGGACCAGTAGCACCAGAAGCACCAATGACGCTGATGCCAGTAGCACCGGTAGCACCAGCGAAACCAGTAGAACCACCAATGCCGCTCGATCCTTGCGTACCTGTAGCACCAATAGGACCACCAGAAGGACCGGTAGATCCAGGAACACCGGAAGAACCTGTATATCCAGTAGAACCGGGAAGACCAGTTAATCCTACACCGGTAGACCCAACTGGTCCAGTAGAACCGCTCCAACCAGTTGCACCAGTAGCGCCGTTGATACCAGATGCACCTTGCTCACCACCACTAGGACCTGTCGCACCAGGTTGTCCTGCCGGACCAGTTGCACCAGACTCACCAGATCCTGAAGCACCCATACCAGTCGCGCCAGTAGGACCAGATGGGCCAGTTGCACCAGTGGGACCACCACCAGGGCCGGTAGCACCAGAAAATCCAGTTGCACCGGTTGCACCATAAGCACCTGTTGATCCTGTCAAGCCGACACCGGTTGATCCTGTTGCACCAATCGGTCCACCAGATGGTCCGGTAGCACCAATCATACCAGTAATACCGGTTGATCCTGTTGCGCCGGTTGGACCACCAGAAGGCCCAGTGGCACCAATCGAACCAGTAGCCCCGGTTGCGCCAGTATCTCCGACACCAGTTGATCCTCGTGGTCCAGTAAAACCGGTCGCACCATCTAAACCAGTTGCGCCAGTCGCACCGATAGGACCACCACCAGGACCTGTAGCACCAGAAAATCCAGTTGCACCACTAGCACCAAGGCCAGTAGCACCACGAGGTCCGATCGGTCCAACAGAACCAACAGGACCAGTAGAGCCAGTGGCACCAATTGGTCCTCCAGAAGGGCCGGTAGCACCGACCGGTCCTGTCGGACCGGTCGCACCAAACACACCATTTGATGACCACGATAAATGTCGCAAACCGTCTGTCACCAAAACTTGTCCCAAGGTACCGTCGGTATTTGGCCATCGTAAATTGCTGATAATGACGTTTTTACCAGTACCCCAGGCATCTAGCAACAAATCTTGACCTGCCGCTGAGTGGACTGCATCAACTTGAAGCCCATCAGAGTCGTCATAAGACAATCCTGCACTATCAATCAGACGACCATGCGTTCCGGCGAAAGGTATTCTATTAGGAGTAAGACTAGTACCATCATTTAACACGAAGCCTTTTCTGGCTCCGTCTGTAGTGATGGTGAAATAAACATCATCTCCAATGAATTCGACTGCACCAGGTTCTGGAACAGCTAACACATCGCCTGTTGTCAGCTTGAGCGGTGCACCACCGGGTGCAGCTTCACCAGCTTTAATGTGTAGGCGAGCTGTCGGATTATAGAGACCAATGCCTACTTGCTCACCACTAATTGTTACTTTCTCGTTATCTCTGCCACGTTCGATGAGATTGTAGAAGTTCGTCAGTCGGTCCTGATTATAAATAGGCGTACCAGCGCTATCATCCATAACGATAGTACCAAGCCAGCGATATCCCTTATAATCACCAGATGGCACATAAACTGGTACACCATCAAGAGTTGCAAGACCATCAGAATCAACTTGAATCCACTTACCAGCTGCTAAATCAGTATCAAAATCACCAGATGTATGGGCACTAACGCAAGCATAAACATATGAATACAACACTCTTGTGCCAACACCATAGTACACACCAGTTAGCCAAGTATCAATACGACTCTCTGCTACGGCATTTGACTCGATGAACTTGATTTCACCAATCGTAGCCAAATAATACGTATACCAATATGAGCATTGCCATGGATAAGTGCATGCCGTGACATCAATTCGATAAAATCTGTAAGCTATTGAATTATTAAATGTGAAATATTGCGACCATATATTAATACCCTGCGGAGGATCGATATCGACTTTTGTATCAAGCACAGACCAATTAACATTATCGTTCGATCCAGAAACTGTCCAATCCCTGGGCAAGGATGGGTAATACTTCTTAGCCTTCCAAGCGTATTTATTGATAACCTTTTTCGTAGTTGGGCCAAAGTCATAGGTAATCCACATGGGTTGTTGAAAAGGATCACCAGGTATATAAGAATAATCGCCAATTTGGACTGCCCAACCAACATTATCGTCATGTTGACTGAACGCATACCATCCGTAGTAATAGATGTTGTCGACATCACCATATACAACACCAGTCGAGCTTGCGATCACGGCATATGGTGACGGTGTATTGAAGCCAGTCATATGCGCCGTGCATGTGGTTACACCATTATTGTATTTGCCATCCGATGGGACGAACTTCCAGGGAGCGAATTCTAATTCGAAAACCGTGTCGGTACGAAAGCTGCCAAAAACGTCATAAGTTCTGTATGATATCAGTGGTGTCGCATCCATATCATTAACGATGTTCGACACAGATGGAGGCGTTGTACATCGAATAACTTGCCATGTATCTGTCAAACTGTTAAACAGCCGAATCTCATTTGATTCTACATAATTCCATGTAAGGTTAGTTGGGCTAGCAACTCGCAAGTTGCCACCAACAACGTCGGTGTTCATCAGATCACCGCCATTGTTCACCCAATTCAGATTCCCAACACCATCGGTTTCAAGTACTTGGCCTGGCAGACCATCACTACGTGGAAAATCAATAGTGCCAAGCACCACGTTACCAACGGCACCAGCCTCAACTACGATGTCGCCGTTTTCTTTATTCCTTGCGACCGGATTATAGAAGTTGCTTATGAGCGAGTTGCTGAAATTTGCAACACCACCCTGTGTATAGAGCGACACCATACCTAGCCACCGATAACTGCGATATATGCCGGAATCAGCATAAACCGGGACGCCTTCGAAGATGCCGAGTCCACAAGGATCGCCAAGCACCCAATCGCCACTGGTCAAATCGGTGGCAAAGTCATTAGATGTATGGGCTATTAAGCAGATATATGCGTCACCGTGAATAACACGATCGCCAATACGGTAGTTTGTTCCTGTGATCCAATAATTAGCTCTGGAATTCGCTGGCAGACCTCGCACCAACTTAACCGCAGTCAGTTCGACATACATCGCACCGAAGCCAGCGTCGGCGGGGCAATTTGTTACTAGCTTATAGTAACGATAGGCCGTGCCACTATTGAACGTGTAATATGGTGTCCATGCGTCGTCGCCGGGTCCAGTAATGCCCGTTCTTGAATCTAATAGCGTATAATCGATGTCGTTGTTTGATCCGACTAACGAGAATGTAGTCGGAAATGCAATATTCTGGTTCGACTTCAACGCATATTTATTGACGATAGTTGGAACATTGAAGTCGTACTTGATGAAAGCAGACGTAGCTAGCGGAGTCGGTACAGACGACCAATATCGCACCGGATCGTCGCTGAAAGCATTCCATGCACCATACAACTCACTACTCGCACTTACGACCTCTGGTACAGGCGTAACATCCGACGTCATCGTTGTCGTGCATGCAGTTGTACCCGGATTATTGGCTCCATCAGTCGACACGATCTTCCATGGTGCAAACGTGATGTCGAATGAAGTCAGAGTGGAGTTGTAGACGGCGAAAACATCGTAAACCAGATCTGCCGCAAGCACATCGCCACACATATCTTGGTCTGTGTTTGCGGCTGTCGGCTCCGTGCCGACTTCAATGATCTCCCAGGCCGAAACATCTGTGTTATATAGCCGGATATGGTTAGACGAATAAAACTTCCACTTGAGAGTCGAGCCATTGGTCGCTCGAAGCACGCCGCAAACAACGTCGCTACTCTCGCCACCAGGTTGGATTACACTATTGACATATTGGATAGTTGCTACGTCATATGGCAATGATGGCAAAGCAGAATGATTATTAACAAAAACGTTGCCTGTCCCGAGATCGACAGCCGGGATGCGATAAGTATTATGGTTTACTCTGTTGCTACTGCAGCTGGCATCAAGGGTGATTGATGAACCCACAGTCCGTTCAATAATCGTATTACTCTCAACCGTGTTGGTTGTAGAAGCAACCATCTTCACTGCATCGAGGTTGTCGATTACTTCGTTATAGTGGAACCTGTTGCTCGTGGAGTTCTGGAAATAAACTCCTATGTTGTTCAATCTGGCCGTATTCTCGGAGAAATTGTTGCCGGTAGCGTAAACGAAAGAATAGCCAGTATTAACGTTGCTAATGACATCATTTTCTTCGCCGATGTTACCGGTCGAATTATTGACTCCGATACCATCAGCATTGCTAGTTGCAATGTTGGCACTTACGGTGTTATTATCTGACCCATCACGCAACAAAATGCCAAACTGTCGGTTTCCGGTCAGTACGTTGTTATTGATATTGTTGTTTTTGCTATTATTGAGCTCGATGCCGTTCTTATTCCCGAAGCATGCACATCCTTCGATGAGGAACGAATCAATGCTGGCCGAATTATCTAAGAAGATACCCGTCTGGTTATTCGCTAAAGCAGTAACTCCGAATTGCTTAAATGCTCCACCGGGAGCTGTGATATGGACAGCAGGGGTTACACCGTCACCAGTGATGATAGTATTGTCGCTATCTTCAGCATAGATCGTCAGTAGCTTACTAACTACCAGGTTCTCATTATACACACCCGGCTTAACAAAGATGACGTCTTTGTCGACCGCGTGGTCGATAGCTTCTTGAATTGACGCATATTCGGAATCGGTCGCGCCTACTCTTATAGTGTAGTCGGCGGCTGCTTTTGTGACCAACCTGTCAGTATTGCTTAGCATTATTCTCCCTCAGCCGTTATGTGAACGACGACATCATTGGTCGCGCACTCACTAAAGAGAAGGTCTCTAAGGTTCGTCAATTCAACCTTGTAGACCTTGATTGTCACCGATGTTGCTGTCAAACTAACAATTTTGTGCGATATGGGATATATGCTATCAGATAAGTTGTTTAGCTGAACTCCTACACACACCACCGGAGGATTCTCAAATGGCATGTCGAAAGTCCATACAACCCCACCACTGGCATAATTTATCCTGGTGTCATAAATTGTATTCATATGCGACCACCCTCTTATTTTTGCGGCGTTGATAGAAACCAAGACAAATTTGGAACACCAATAACTTTGTGTAGATATCGCGGAGGTCGGAAATGGGTAAGGTAATTGGGCCAAATATGCGAAAGCTCATATGCCATCGCATGTCTTCAATTATAGTACCACCGAACGGCGGTCCTAAAGACGTCTTCGAAGCAATAACAACTCCGAATAAACTGACTCAGATAGCGAAAGAGTCAGCTGTATGGGTTGAGGAAGCTCTTGCCGCAATCAAGTCGGCACCAGATAATCCCTTTGGTGGCGATGATGAGGCTATAGCTGGCGAGATATTGAGACGTCTAGAAGAGAGAAAATTAAAACTGGTAGATAGACTACAGCAAATCTAGAATAGATCCCTCTTGAAAGAAGGCTGACGATGGCTACACCAATTCATATAGCACAAATTGCGTTATTGCCGGTCAATTCACTTGGCGTGGTAATTAAGAAGAGTGACTCCACCATCGGCCAAATGGCCCAGGCTTCGACGGAACCTCGCGTAATGACAGACGCATCGGTTCCGAACACAGCCACAAATCCGACGCCAAAGACATACCTAGAACTTGAAGCGGCTGATGACTTCATCTTGAAGCATATGGATCAGACACAAATCATCACCTATTTGCTAGTCTGATCATTCTGGCTGTGTTGGTATATTCCTTAATTCTGCTATCGTCCAACGGTGCAATTGCGTCGTAGTAAAGTTTAAACTCTGCACTAATCAACGCATTATAATCGACGCAGCATCCAGTATCTCCATCAACAGCAACGGCGTACTGGGTTCAGTACGCCGTTGCTGTTGATCCGGACCTGCAATTACTTGCCGGGCACCGGAGGCGCTGGGCTGATCGCAGGGCCAGTCGGAGCGGTTTGAGCACACGCCGCCGGGGCACAAGCCTTCGGTTCCTTGTGACGACGACGCTCAACCTTCACAATCTTGGCCTCGCGGACCTTAACCTCGCGGACTCGTTCGACTCTGGCGACTCTTTTGGCACAAGCCGCAGGAGCACAAGCCGCAGGAGCACAAGCCGCAGGAGCACAAGCTCTCTTCGCTTTCCGCTCTTCGCCTCTCACCGTACGGGTTTCCTTCCGATTCTCGTGGATACTGGCTAAGGCGGTGACGATCTTGCGAACCGGAGCTCGCACTTCACGGACCTTCTCGGCAGTAGCACAAGCGGCGGGGGCACAAGCGGCAGGGGCACAAGCGGCGGGAGTGCATGGTGAACCAAGCATCGCCATGGAAACTAGAATGGAACTCAACATGTCAGATTCCTCCGAGGGTTAACGAAACCTTTAATCACTCCTGTGTCATCAGGAACTACCATTAAAATACACAGAGGACTCCCGTGCAATGGTATATTATTTTTGGCTAGGACTACCACAGGCGCGGAAATCACCTGTCTGGTATTCTAAATCACTATGGAAATAATCGCCTCTGATACATTTGGCCGATCAGTCAATCTGACGTATCAGAAGATTCATCAAGTTTTGACCAACCCGTGTGAGGGGGTAGCACACGTCTTCGCTCATGATCCGAAGCTTATATGTATTAGCCGGGTGAAATGGCACAAAGAATGGGAAATAGCAGTAGAAGAATCGTGGGATAATGATCCCGAATCTAGCAAAATGCCGATCCCTACTATTTATTATGTTACCTTTAAAGACGAAGATATTGACGCCGCCATAAAATTGTTCCTCAATCTCGTAAAATCGCCCCGTAAAGAATACGAGGAATCTATGCGTCAGAAGATAGGGAAATATATTATCTTTTCTAATCCGGGAAACGACGATATTCAAATATACACGGATGAGACACTTCGACGCAGCACTAAACGCGGTTCTAGCGGAAGACGACAAGAATCTGTTGCCAGAAAAGGCAAAAAGATCAATCACGACCGCTAAGAAGCTTGGCGTCGAAAAGCTCGATCCTGATGAACAGGAAGAAATAGAGCACGAATATTACGCCGAGAATCTGTAGTCACCTGGAAGGCAAAAAGCTTCTATTCAAAGCTACCATAGAACAGGGCCTGTAACCACCAACTTCTGAAATACTGGTCCTAAACAGGAGATTCGATATGGCGACCGCAAGCATACCAGTATACGTTCTTGGCAACAACTCTCATCAGCCAGTTAGCATCAATTATCAGGTAGGTGATGCGGCTGCTGTCGGTGATGTGGCACAGACTGCTCACGGCCTATTGACCATCTCACCGGGTAAGAAGGTCGTCATCGAGCAGTCTCGCGTCAACTATGGCCAACTCCACAATCTGGCTAGTCAGAATCTGCTGACAGTCGCACAGAGCTACGCATCATGAGCATTGAAACCATCACCATAATTCGACAAGCTCCGGTCATAAACGGTTTCGTGATTCTCGCGAATAACTTACCGTCTAAGATCACTTATGCTCCTGTTTCCGAATTTGTCGGAGTGACTGGTGGCGTTGTGAACCGCCTATCAATGGCGAGTGGTATGGGTAGAAATGGCCACAGATTCGGCAAACAAGAATGGGTCGAGTTGACTGCCACCGAGCTTGAAATCGGTAAAACCGCATATCAGACCAACGTGCGGTCGGATCAGAAATATCCGTGGCAACCTTAATTGGCCTTCTCGTCTTCGAAAGTACTTATTCCGAATGTCGGTTCATAACCTATTGGTCGAACCGATCCTAGTGGGAATTACTATCTGGCAATTCATCTCTGTTTTCTGCTGCTTCGGCTGCTATGCTGAATTGTTGGCGTATGTAGCTTGATGCCAACACTAACAACGTATTGAGGTTGAGAATAATCTTTGTCTTGCCGTGCTCAAGATGTATGAGCATTTCTTCGTTGATCTTCCTACTACTAGCCAGTTCTACGGCACCGACTTCGTTGCTTAAGACCTTACCACTTGTGTAAGCTGTGATGCCGGAAGTATCAACCCAATCGTTTGATATGCCAGCCTCCGCCATGAACGCCAAAAGATTTCTGCTTTCCGGAAGCCTAGCAAGACTTGACGCCATACCAGCAACTTGAGGAAGCTTGACCGGTATGTCTCGTTGTACCGGCTCTTCATCATCGTCGAACTTGACCGTCCAAGTCTCGAATGGTGGAATCGATGTGTGATTTTTCCGCACTAGCTGAATGAGAGTGGCAGCACCCTCTATTTCAGCCGCAGTGCCCATGACAGCCGGACGATAAATGTCGACTCGTTGCCCTCTTTTCAAAACCGTTCTCATTGTTGCCTCTCTAGTCTAGCATGATGAATCGTTCGCAAACTGGTCTTGGCCTTTGCCTTGGCCTGTTGTATCGCGGTTCCTCAAGCCGCACCTTCCAAAGGCATCGCGGGTGCGGGGTCTCAAAAGGCTTACCCTCTTGAAGCATCCTAGTCAGTGGATTATCGCTCAACACAACTTGCCTATTGTTCGTATCGAACGGAACACCTTTGGAAGTGGCGTTATCGTACCTGTAATACTTAACGCCAAATGACATCCCTTGAATACATTCGACGAATTTCGGCCAAGTGTCTTGCATATAATTTTCCTCTGATTTATTATAGCATCACGAGTATTCATCATTAATTAAGAGAGATCGAGCATCGTGCTATAATAAATCAGAGGAAATCATGAAAATAGCTCAAAGATACATCTACCCGCCGCGTCCGATGAAGGACGCCATCCCATTCTCCCAAGTTCAGATGTATTCCCAATATGGGTGGGTCGGGCAGATCAAGTATAACGACAAGCGGACCGAGATCGCTGTGAGCAACAGCGGTGTCGAGATATTCAACCGCCACAACAGCACCCATAAGACGTTCAAACTCACCGCCGAACTCCGTGAAGAACTATTGACAGTCTTCCGCGATGTTCTCGGCCTTGATATCTCGAATTGGTCCTACCTCGACGGTGGCCTTCTCGACGGCAAGAACAAGCACATCTCCGGCCTGTTCGTCATCTGGGATATCCTGGTCCGCGAAGGCGATTGGCTGATCGGCTCGACCTACCAAGAACGCTACAAATGGTTGCTCGAAAAAGCGGTTGCAGCCGGTGGTAAGTCGTTCATCGTCACAATCAACGGTAAAGAATTCGATTTCGGCGTCCGACTTAGCGAGCACATCTTTCTGCCGCGAGTTTCCGAAGACTTCAACAGCATTTGGGAGTTCACCCAGACCGTCAACAAAGCCGCTGGGTGGTCGAGCGAGACTGGTGGCGAGCCTGTGCTCGAAGGCATAATTGCCAAAGATCCGCAAGGCGTATTGAAACCTGATAACGGCCAAGAGAAGAACAACACCGAATGGAGTGCGAGAAGCCGAGTGCGAACTGGCCGTCATCGTCAATGAAATGACTGAACACGAAGAAAACTTGAAGCAATATGTCGAACAGATGGCGAAGCTACAACGTAGTCTGTTCGCTGGCGACTGGGTATATCGCGGCGTCGAGGATGTCGTGTCGAAGATCGGCAGATTCGACGTCGCAAGCCCGCTGCCAGCAGATATCAAACGTGGCAAGGCGAAGTTGTGCTTCATGAATGCATTTAGGCTCATGAGCAACGGTGGCTATGTCTACGTCGAAGGTATAGCCATGCCAGCTAATACCCTCTTCCCAGTTCATCATGGTTGGTGCGTCGATGCATCAAACCGCGTCATTGACCCAACATGGCACGAGGGTGGTGTCGCATATCTCGGCGTTCATCTGAACAAATCTTTCGTCTATCAAAGAGCACTACAGCGAAAGAAGTATGGCGTGTTCGGCGATTCAGACTCATTCGATCTATACGAAAAAGGACTACCACAAGACGCGATACAACCATGAGCATTCATTTTGAAGTCAGGATACGAGTTGGTGTTTTGGAATCTACTGCTGACGGCAGCCATTATCTTGCACTGCCACTCACCAAGAAATTCGGCGATGAAAAGCAGGCAAGAGAATTCTTGGTAGATCTGCAGATAAAGGCTGCGGATCATCACGACGACAGCTTGTTTGATTTTTTGCAAGAAAATTTCGGGCACGAGGAGTTCGATGTCTGCAATCTACGCATCGACGGTTTGTTCAAAATCACTGAGGAGAAGCTGCTATAATGGATGATCTGATTGAGGCTCTGACGATTCTACGGAAGTATGGCAACCCGCCATATCCGACACATTGCGAGCATGACGAACTCATGATCGCCGTTTCACCGGAGGGCGTATCGCCAGAGGATCTGAAGCGGCTTAAGAATTTGGGTGTCCAGCCGAATTCCGATGGCGAAAGCTTTTACTCGTTCAAGTTCGGCTCTTGCTAATATGAAAATGAAAGCTCTATTCGTTGTTGGAACCTTCAGCGATGCTGGCGGTCGGCCTTCACCTTATGGCGATGCGTTAATTAGTTACTTACTCGCCAATAGCCAATTCAAAAGCCATAAAGTGTTTAACGGCGGCAAATTCGATGATTTGGCCAATATCGATTTCGCCAAATTCGACACCACCTTTTGGTTCGCTGACGTTCCGAATCACAAGCCGAAGTTGGTCAGAGAGATTAAGAAAATCAATCCAACATGCATACTGATAACGTCGAAACGCAACGACGGGAACAAGTATAGCTGTCTAGAACTCATCGCCAGAGCGCTGCAGACGAAGAGCAACTTGTTAGTAGAGTTCATCAAACAGAGAGAAGGTGTGGACGCCAATCTTCTCGACCCACTTGGCAACTGCTTCATAAGGTCGGCTCACGACCCTAAACAGTTGGCCCTGGCAATTTCGGGCAGGCTAAAACAGCTTCGCGAATTCACCAGAAAACCAAGCGTACAGGTTGGCGAAGCAGCACCAATTCCGGACTTAGATGAAGAAATTACCGAAGAGTTCATGGCATTGGTTGGAATGTATGCCGCGAAATTTCATAGGCTAATACACGCTCCAACCAGTAGATTCTTGGGTAATGCGTCGTTCAGATGCGAGGTTGGATTTTCATCATTTCGCAGCAAAGACAAGATCTACGTTACGAGAAGGAACATCGATAAACGCAGTCTAGGCATCAATAGTTTTGTGGCTGTCGAGGACACCCCGAAATGTGTTGGCTATTACGGCAGTAACAAACCATCTGTCGATACGCCAATCCAACTAGCTCTGTATAAGACCTTCCCACGAATCAATTTCATGATTCATAGCCACACCTACATCCACGGCGCTCCGACAACCAAGAAGATCATCCCGTGTGGTGCATTAGAGGAAGTAAATGAGATATTGTGGACCATTCCAGATGGAGACCTCAACTGGTTCTTTGTGAATCTGCTGGGGCACGGTAGTATCTGTGCCGGTGAGCAGTGCCGTATGTTAGGGAACATCAGATATTACGCACGAGAAGTGCCAGAAATGCACAGAATCGAAATATGAAGAAACTTGATGCTTGTGAAAGGGCGGTAATCTGCGGCCACTTCTCCAACGAGGTTGCAACATGCCGTGATATGTTGCAACCTATTGTCGATGGTGAGATCGAGCGAGGTCATTGCCCAGCAGGGCAACAAGAAGCATATGGCGGCAAACCCGGCAAGCGAAAGACTACGTTGGCCGATGCCAGAAAAATTGCCAAAAACATCATAGCACGGCTTAACCGTGCTATGAACGAATTTGACGACGACATGGAGGATGACATATAATGTTTGGGTTGGACGCAAAACAAGCGGAAAAGCTCCGGGCTTGGTCCGCTGAGCAGGACAAGAAGGTGGTTGAGAAACAAAAAGGAACTGACGTAGAACACGAGGGCGAAGCCTACTACGGATGTTCTGGTGGTGCTCTGACTTATATGTTCACACCAACGTCGCTGGGACTCGTTACCGAGGTTAAGAACAACCTGACCGATGAAACTATCAACCTAACGGATTTCGACGGGTGGTAATATGGGACAGGTGTACAAGCTCGTGTTTGTTATCATATTTATTCTCTCGACAAATTTCTTAGCATGGGTGCTTGTCCATGTTTTCTACAAGCGAAATGTACCATTGCGTGCAATGGTCTGGAATAGTATAATAGGAATATGTGCTGCCGGTGTCGGTTTCTGGAGCATCGATATCTTCAAATGGTTGTTTTACTAATATGAGCCGATCTGGTAGAGAAGAGAAGGTTAATCAAGGACATCGAAAGTCCTACTCCAGGATGAAGAAATATGGTCGGCACCGAAGCCGACAAGCACTACAATCTACAGATACCACTATCAAAGACGCTAAGGTCGCCAAACATGTCCAGTAATATGACTGCTGAGCAACTTGTTGGAATGTATCTGAACAAAGCCGGTAAGGTGAACGCTCAATTCACGCGGCAGATTCGCAAGGTGCCAGAAGCAGTCCGTAACGCTGCTTTGGTTCTCATCAAAGAGCGTGGCCTGCAATCATATGTGATGAAACCGCCTAGGACACAGAAGATGCCGAAAACTGGTGTCATCAAATTGGTACCAATGGAGCAGCCTAAGAAACCTGCGAAAATCACCGCCGCAATGGTCCATGAGTTGCTGGAAGAAGTGCGAAAAGAGCGTAAAGAGATTGCCGAGCGACTGAAAACTCTTGATATCGTTGATGGCTATTATATCAAGAAACTGACTATTTTGGAGGCGCAAGAAAATGGCGATATAGATGAACCTTTCGAGACTCCAGACCAGCTAAATTATGAAGCAGCACATGCTCATGCGGCCAACAATCGTAACGAGATTATCAGAAGCACTAATTGCGGATGCTTCTATTGCGGCGAAATATTCGCACCATCAGAAATCACAAAATGGGTAGACGACTGGCGCAATAATCGTCAAAGATTCACTGCTATCTGCCCTCGATGTAACGTCGATGCAGTTATCGGCGATAGGTCTGGGTATGTGTTTTCGAAAGAATTTCTCTCCGGCATGTATGATCGTTGGTTCGACAAGCCTTCCGGGGTCGGCAGGTGCGACACGTCAACCGAAAACCAAAGTGTCGGTCCAGCCGCCAGCGCAGCGGCCAGTGCGACACATAGCCCGGCGTAAGTTAGGGCTTTCAGGTATCCCGGAGGCGTGATTATGGGTTCGACTCCCATCGACTCCCGCTATAAGTGATCGTTAGATTGGGCAAACCATGAACAAATGGCGATGGCGATTGATTTGTGCTCTTCTAATCTTTATCGCACTTTGGGCAATTATGCGGTCGTCGTTGATTGTAGCCGTTTATTATTACGACAACGAATTACAAAGGCTCAACAAACCGCAAACAGTCGACAAGGAACTGGTCGAGCGGGTCAAGAAACATTACAATTTACCATAGGTGTGAATATGTTCCCGAGTCAAGCTAGTCTTGAAGCTTGTAGTCTAGTTAGCGAAATCATCAAGGACAGAGCGAAGTCTAAGAAAGAGCCACTTACACTTTCCGAACGAATCGCTTTAGCTCAAGTCTGCGCTACTCTTTCTGTTGGCCACGAAATTAGCGAATTGGCGAAGGCGGCTAACCAAATCTCGCATGGTATCTCTGCACTGGCGAAAGCTGTTGATAAGAAATGAAAACATCTCAAATCGTCACGATTATCGCCGGTACTATGATTATGACCGGTATAGCGATATTCGGTTATTTCATTCTCAACCCACATAAACAAGCGGTCCGGGTAGAAGTCAACACAACGCTGGTAAAACAGTCATCATTTGATTTCGAGGGCCATCGATACATGATTATGGAGTGGACGCTAGGACGTTCAGGCCCAGAATTATCCGGAACGCAGCTAATGCATGACCCCGACTGCCCATGCAAGAATAGAAAATGACACCAGAACAGCAACGGATAATTTACGACTGGGCGTTGATACACGAATATGCCAAGGGTAAAGTATCTGGCGAAATGATGGTTGAAGTAGGCAAGATGGATCGTGCCTTATTCAGCTTGGTCGAAAGCAATGCGATGCCAGACGAATTCACTAGATTCATGGCCGCAAGAGCCGATCCTGGGTGCAGTCATTGTTGGATTTCTAGCAGGATTAGCGGCACTCATCCAGAATGTCAAACCAAAATCAAGGAATGGTTCGACGCCAGAGAAGCCCTAATAACGTTCGGCCTAAAATTGGATCGCTCTGACTTAGCAAAAATGCGATAGTCACTCAAGGGGTTGAGGTCACTGACTTGGTAGATACTGGATGAATGATTTAAGTATTCTATAAGTCATGATTAGAGTAAATGGCGAGGACATCACTGTGACCTACACAACAAGCAAAGCGGAAGTCTATTCATGCAAAACGCATGAAGAGCAGATGAAGTTCATCGTTGCCAATCGCCCGATTGTAGTATATCAGTTCTGGATAGATACAACTCCAGAGGGCGTTTTACAAAAGATGCTCTATAGCAAGTGTATTCCTGAGCCAGCAAGCCCATCGGAGTTATAACATGCCCGATGACATCGAATATTACATCTTCGATAGCGACTCGGAGAACGACTTAGACGACATTGGTATGTTCGATGACGATTTAGATAGGCAAGAATCAGACGCCTAATTCGTCGAGATTGGTCGGTAGCCAGCCTTCTTCACTCTCTGTGAAAAGGTACTTGCGATTGTTCGCCAAAAGATCGGTGAACATATCTTCCGTGATTATGATTCCTCGCATAGAACAATAGCCTTGGAATCCCTCAAACGTTATCACGTCGACGGATTCTACGTATATATCGAATAATTCTTGTGGCCTGTCGCCAACATGCTCTGAAATTGTTGATGCAATTCTAGCAGTATACATGAGATCTCTATGCATTTGTTCGTTATATGTTTGCCTATGAAAGATAAGTGGTTGGTAGATACGATGAAGGAAGAATGAGTACTATGCAAACAAATCCGCATATTCCCACATGGGTTCTGCTGCCAGTCAACAATAATCGCACTGCGTTTCGCCCGTTCGGTCTCCCGATGATTTTGATGGAGACTGATCGCAGAGATATTGCTGGATTACCTATAGATAATTCGAGCATAATTGTCCAGAATTGCGATTGTGGTGGCGGAGTAGAATGCGACTGCATGGGTGTCAAAACGACCACATGCAACGAATTCTGCAGTGGTGCTGCAGTAAGAATCGTCATAGAAGACGTACCACATAAAGCATTAGTTGCCGGGCAGATACCAATTGGGTTGATGTCACCCGATCACGAGTTATTCGCGAAGAACGTATCGATGAATGAACTCATCGATAGAATGATCCACCCAGAAGAACAACAATTCTTCAAGATTGTAGCCACTGGCAATCAATACCAGAACGACTCCAATCCTTATTTATATGCTGATTGTACTATAGAAACTGCTATTTTAGAGACACTGCAGCAAATCGATTATTCAGAGGCTGTCGGTGGCGACTTGATGCAGTATACCACGGCGTCTGGCTGCTGTGGTCTGATTAGATATTACCCAACTGCCAATTATTACGATCTTAGCGACATCAAGATCGAAACTGAACAGTTGCCACCAGATTGGTATAATATTACCTATCAAGCCCAATACTACGCAAGAGTCGAGAGCAGATCGACACCAGGACAGCTAAATTGCATTGATCCGACCAGAAAAGCCACGTCGGTCAAGCGATTTAGAATGAATCATCCCGGCCAGGTCATGCAGGAGACGGTCAATCTCACTCCTGCTCCTTATATGACCAGCGATCAAAAGAGCATAGATACGACAATCGAGTTCTATCGCCCTTTCACCGACATTTTACAAGACATCTTCGACGAGCAGTATTTGCTTGGTAGCGTCAACTGGGTCGATTGGATAACACCGCAATTCGTTCCATATCTCAGCTTCCTACTTGGCCTTGATCTGCCATATTTCCCACAGAGCCTTTATCGTCTGCGTAAGACGATGCTACGCAATGTTGTAAGATTGCAACAATTGAAGGGTTCACGGAACGCCATCTACGATCTCTTTGAATTATTCGGTTATATCGTCTATGTTAACAAGCTATATTGGTCCAAGGACGGAAAGAGACTAATACGTCCTGGAGAGAAACTGCCATCAGCATATGCCGACCAAGAGATTAAGATAGAAGAAAGCTGCCAGATTGAGCCTGTGCTTGTCGGCTATAACACAAGCGGCTTCGGCGAATTAACCATTCCACTCTTATATCGACCAACGTTCGCTGATGAAGTTCAAGGCATCGTCAATACGGTTCAAGAAGGTGATATTACATTAGATGCCTACTTAGTTCAGAAGAACATTATAGGTGCTGGTCGTGTTTCTACGAACCAGACTATTGATCTATTCGGAGATTCAGACACGCAATTCACGGATGATTTCGTAGTAGGCGACACGGTGCTGGTGGCGAATGAAACTGCTAGAATCGTAGCCACTATTTTAGACAATCATCACTTGACTGTCACGATACCGTTCCAAAATGATACAAGCAATACTGGATCGGACAGCCAATGGACGACTTATGCTTATGTCAGCAGAGCATATAAACGTCTAGAAGAAATTTCGTGCAGTATTGGGACAGCCGCAGCGAATTGCAATAATGATCCTGGTAGCTGGAAAATACCGGGTCGAGGTACCGTCTCTACAAACGAAAATACAAATCTATATGGCAACAGTAGCACCTTATTCTTAACTGACTTCGAGATTGGCGACACGGTTATCGTCAATGGCGAAACTGAAAGGACAGTCACAGCGGTCCTTAGCGATTCTCTCGTTACGGTTTCAGTGCCGTTCCAGAACATCGCTCAAAGCTTGTCATATACGCGTATCCCGAAGGTATGCAGAACAACGACGCTTCTAAACGATGAGACTGCTGGTGTCGTAAGCTGGTCTAGAGTTGTAATTGATCGATCGGCCACTGTTGGCAATGGTGATGATCGATCTACCGGCGACCAACCACCGTTTGTGTCGAACGGCGTCAGAATCGACAGAAATGCTAACTTACTACATCTCACATTCAACGGTGCGATTCAATTCGACGACAAGTACGGTCAGAAGGGGCCACATGCTGCGGATAGTGAACTTCTGCTATACGCCTTCGCTACGTATAGCCGCGAAGAGTTGATTGTTCCTGATAGTATTAAGGATTTGTATAGCAACCGTTTTGATATACAACTGCTGACACAAAACGGCGAGCAGATTGGCGGCGATATACTTGAGTTCTTGATCGACTATCTGTTCAAGATCAAAGCATTCCACTCGTTATTGAACACTCTTATCTATCACTCCAATCTAGATGAGACATATCAAGTCACTCCGTTCTGCGTCGGCGGCGATCTAGAGCAACGCTGGGATATTGATGCCGGTAAGCTGCAGGTACCACCGGCCATTTTACCGGAAATTCCAACTGGCGACTGCTCAGTTGATCCAAGCGATCTCGGATATAAGCCAGAAGATATTGCACTACGTAAGAGAATACTAGCGAATCTTCCGGAAGAATTTCAAGCATGGGTTGATGTCAATCGCTATCTGGAGAAAACAGCAACTATTGAATCTCCCAATCCGACTTGCATTGAGAGAATTGTCACGCAGATTGGTGATGAGAAGCTGCTGCCTACACCACCAGCAGATAATTGTGTATGGGGTGATCCATCTAAGCCATGTGTAGATGACGTTGATAATCCGTGTTGCAAGTTCACCTATCGCGGCCAAGATAGACTTGTGCCGGGGCAGAATACCGAAAATGAAAGCACTGTATATGATCCGACTCCGATATCGAACACGCCAAGTATAGCAAGCCAATCAACGACTGATTTGTCTCCTATCGATAACATCATTCATGGCAGTTTCTATCCGACCGGTGCTGATGCTTCAACGAACAACGACGCCTCTGAATATGGATCGTTCACGAAAGAGTTTTCAGTATTTCCCGATCGATTCTGCAAGCTTGATGGTATATCTGACTACTGCTACAAGGGCCGTGTTGAAGACGAACTACTTCGAAGAATGACAATGGTGAGCACTGAGCAATATCAGGCTACCATATGCAAGATCAATTTTGGTGATGGTATCTATTACTCGTTCCCTGCTACATCTGAATTAACGAATTCGGTGCAGGGTCCAGCATTAAAGCAGCCATACAGCGAGAATCTACCTTCGACTAACAACAATTTCTTAGGGCGGCTGCTGCGAGGATATGATACTGTCGATGGTGAGAACGTCCATTTCACCAACCGGCCTTATTTAACAGATAGGGCTTGCGGCGAAAAGAACATGCTCGCGCTGCAGAGGCGGAGTCTTGGTATCCAAGTGCCGCTAATGCATTTTCCTGGAACCAGGTTCGCAACAATAAACAAACTTGAATCCGACTTCACACATCCTAAGTGGGCAGCGAAACCTTGGGACGACCAATATAGCACAAATTGCGGACCGTATGACCAGATATGCAGACAACCGACTTATTTAAATGCGAAGCTTGAGACAGCTACATCCGGCGACCAGTATTTGGTCTTTGACTACGCTCCGTTTATTATTATTGCAAATGGATTACAGCCAGATATTCCGAGTTTTGGTTCACACATCCTTGGTACAAATAAGCGATTCGACGACAGTGATGTCGTGCATTCGATCTATTCTACCCAATCAACCGGAAATCCAGCTATCATATTAGAGACGATGGTACCGCCGTCGAGATCGATAATCTCTATGGCGAAAAATTACGTCGCAGGTGGCGTACGATGGTCATATGGCTATACTTTTAGCCGATTACCAACAATAACAATCGGTATTAATCTTAAGAACCTACCAGATAGCATTTACTCCCTATCCGCCAAGATTATAGAAGCCACTGAGAGTTATGTTGTCGTCAAGGTGTATAAGATGGTTCTTGACTCGGTTGATTTAGTGTGCAGTGAATGCGATACGGACGACGTAGTAGTCAATATCAACTCTTGCGCAGCTGATAATGTCATAAACGCCATGACAACGCCGCTATTCTCAACAGCGGCTAGATGTCAAGGAACGGCACCATATTACATTGATTATATTGATGGTTATCCTGCCGCGCATGGTTACCAACCTTACGTGCCTGATGATTTCGACAGAAACGGCGCATTTACGGAATTGTTCAACGAATTAGAAATTGACAGATCTATGCCAACAGGCACAGATGTATTATTCTTCTTCATCAGCGGCATACTTTATACAAATGGATATAGAACAGATTGCGGATGTGCGGCTCTACTATGCGATGGCGGCACATCACCGACAGCCAGTACTGACGTTCTGCTCTGCCCAATACATGATTATCAGGATGATGCTTTACCTTTTGTGTTCTCGGATGGCACAACAAAATATGGTTATGACTTTAATCCCGACAAGGTGGCAATAGATACTATCTTATATGCTGAGGAAAAGATCGGTGTATCGGACCTTGCTTTTGATGGGCAACTCGTTTGGGATGAGTACCCAGATGGACAGCCTTTTCAACGCCAAATAAATATGTTCGAGCTTTGCCTAGGATTATCGCCGTGCCAGTACGGTGTCCCTGTAGCAATTGATAGTCCTGGATATACCCCAGAATACTAAGGTTAGAGTGTGTTTAGTAATATAGAGTCTCTCCACAACGAAGGCAAACTTATAATAGAGACCGTTCAGTAATAGGAGAATTCAACATGGCAGCGGCTAATAGTGTAGTTGGCTTCCTTTCAGGAGTAATTGCTTACTCCAACAACGACGTTGGCAACTTCCACTGCCAAATTGAATCTAGCGATCTAGTCAACGATCTACTCTGGAGCGTTGATGAGGATGGTAGTAAGATTGCTACCGGCGAAATGTACAATTTGGCATGGTATTACCCATTAGCCAACCTCATCGCAGGTGTCGGGTTGTCAGAAGGGTTCACCTGGATGAGTGTATTACCATCCGATGCGAGAACCATCAGCGATGTCGTGATTCACCTTAATCTGACATTCACGCTGGACGACAACACAACAGTACCAATCTCGACGACTTACGAAAACGGTGCTATCGTCAATCATTCCACAACGACGCCACTGGCAACGCTGCCGACTAACATTGAAACAATGCTGACGGCTCTGACTGCGATGATCGACAAAGCTGTGCTCGCCTGCACATTCCATCCGGAAACCTAAGCACATAATCAAAGACGCAAAGAGCCAGGTTGGAAATGACCAACCTGGCTCTTTTAGTATGCTGGCTATCATCAGACCCTGACTCGGATCACATCGACGTTATGGCAACCGTCCTTTAAGACGATTTTTGCACCACTTCCGCCGTCATCGGTAATTTCACAAATCGAATTGACGAATTCCAGCACTTCTGCTTCGAAGTCGAGGTCTGTGTTCATCTTGCCGTTTCGTAGCGGCACGACGAAATGTGGATGGCCAGGGTGGAGGGTTGCCGTCAAAGAAGCAACGATGTCGCGGACTTCGTTTGGCGGCAGATTGCCGACCTCAACATACATAATAGTTCTGATCGGCGTACTCATGTCGTCGACTTCCTTCGACCGAGCCAGCACCTCTGGTGAAACTTGAGACACTTCAATCTTCGACTCTTCATCCTTCACCGCTGGCGGAACAGCACAACAACACTTGCATTTGTCCATGTTTGAACTCCAATTAGGGAGATGGTCATATTCTACGTAAACCTTCTAAAATACGTAGATGCGTATTTTATTCCTGGTGACTACAGGACTATAGGACTACAGACAACACAACGAGGTGATACCATCGCAACAGTAATTCCACAGTTCCCGATAAACCTCGTCATTCCAATTGCTTCTGAGAGCGAGGGTAAGCTTGTAGAGAAAGTTTTGGCCGACGCTCTAACGGCCAACGAGTTCTTATCGAAAGCCCATTACGTTAATCCCGATGAATCACAGCGGGCACGGTTGCTTATCAACGGCGAAGAAGTCAAGAGAGGCACTGTCGAACAGATGAAAGAAGCCTTCAGGTTTCAGGTTAATATCAACCCGAAGGCGAACATCACAGTTCAAGAATGGCAAAAACCGATAGCCGTCGATAAGCCAGCCGCATTTGTGATGATTCTACATCGCGGAGTGCGAGTACTCTAATTCGAGTTTCATTATGTAATTCTGAACGACGTAGAGCCAAACCCATATGTGGGAGATCCGTCCCAATAATATGCGCCTATATAATATGTACCAGCAGCAACACCTGTTGTATCCCACGTCCAATTACCGGTACCATTTTCTGCAGTAATCTCACCAACAGATATGTAATGTTCTGTGCCTGACAGATTAGGCTGTGTGGCATAGAACAGGTTTATTGTGTTACCGGGCTGAGCACCATATAATGTCCAACCAACAGTAATGTTTGTTCCTGCCGCATATGTCCCAGAGAGCGGATTGGTCATTGTCAATATAATGGCTGGTACGGGAGAACCTGCTATTCTTGAATGCCAATTACCAGATATACCGCCATCTGGTGCTGTACCGTGAAGCCCGACCCACGCAGCAGCCCAATAACCGTCGCCAGCTTTTCGTGTAACTGCCACACTTGTCTGATCTCCGATACCGCGATGCTCTAAAGAAGGGTTATTAATGATGCATCCGGTACGGACAGTACCATCAGCATCGTACTGCTTGGCTATGACTCCGTAATCTGCTGTAATCGGATCGTCTGGCTGATTCCAACTTTCATAAACAATCGTAAAATTACCGTCGCGATCACATGCTACATCAGGGTACCATTGATAATTCGTTGTATGATCGTTTACACGCCAGTCATTGCCTTGTGCTGTGCCCGAAGCGTTATAGCGTCTAGCATATATATCATATGCATAAGTACCAGACGCTATGTAAGTATGCCATGTTGCGACAAATAAACCATTTGCCGCAACAGATACTCTAGGATGTACGTTATCCTGTGCTGTGCTATTTGTGGTGCTGATCCTGAATTCACTACCGAGTGCAGTACCAGAAGAATTAAATCTCTTGCCATACGGCACATACGGATATTCCAGTTCTTCACGGTAATCATCCCACACCACAACAAAGTTGCCATTATCAGCGATATCTATGTCGGGATTACGCTTGTGAAATGCACCATATGCATCAGCCCCAGTCTTCGGTGAAATCAAAAATTGGCTACCAAGTTTTACCCCTGCCGCACTAAATCTCTGGCCGCGTATAAGCCAACCCTCTGGGTTCATATCAGCCGAATCGTACTGAGACCACACAACAATAAAAGTTTTATCGCTACGTATCGCAATAGATGGAGTATCATAGCTAGCATCAGCTAACATATTAACGCGAAATTGATCTGCCTTAGGAGTGCCATCAGCATTATACATTCTGGCTTGAATTCCAGTGCTAAAATCTGCATCTGGTCCTCTCCAAGCAACAATAAATGTTCCATCATAAGCCATTGCTATCGAAGGAATATTACTAGTTATGTCTCCATACGATGGTACAGAAAATTGTGCTGTTGTTGGAGAACCATCTGACCCAAAACATTGGGCCATAACAATAGGATTTTGTAAGGGATTTTCTGGATCGTAATGTGGATCGTATGGCTCTATCAGTGTTCGTGCCCAAGTAACTGCAAATCTGCCATCTAACGCGTCGGCAACACGCGGGAAATAATCATAAGCACTTGCTAACTCAGGCGATGTTGATGGTGACGGAGAAGCACTCATGGATAGCGATGGCGATATCGATAATGAGGGAGAAACACTTATAGATGGTAATATCGATGTTGATGGCGATAATGATGTTGATGGCGAGAGAGAAACACTCATAGATGGCGACAGCGATGAAGATGGCGAAAATGATATGCTAGGTGATGGCGATAAACTTGCTGATGGCGATATCGACGGTGAATGTGATAACGACCTGGAAGTCGATGGCGATAAACTTGCTGATGGCGATATCGACGGTGAATGTGATAACGACCTGGAGGTCGATGGAGATAAACTTCTAGATACAGACGGGCTTATTGAAACTGAAGGAGAAAGTGATGGCGACAATATTGACGGAGACAATGAAAAAGATCTCCACGCGGACACAGAAAGAGAAGGAGACATCGATCTAGATAATGATGGTGATAGTGATAACGATGGGCTCGGAGATAATGATGGTGATGGTGATAACGACATGCTCGGAGATCTAGATAATGATGGTGATGGTGATAACGACAGGCTCGGAGATCTAGATAATGATGGCGATAGTGATAACGACCGGCTCGGAGATCTCGATAACGATGGACTAAGCGACCTTGATAATGATGGGCTTAACGACAACGACATCGATGGCGATGGGCTAGGTGATAACGATAGACTAAGCGACGGTGACATCGAGGGTGAAAGTGATGGTGATAAGCACGGTGCTGGCGATAACAAAACCAGAGTATCTGGACCCCATACGTCAACAAACCAGAATGATTCTTTGTCGCAAACTGGCCGCAAGCTACCATCAGGTAGAACCCATTGGAAAACACACGCAAAATCGGAATCGCCTGGGCATGTAAATCTTGAACCAATCAGGACAGGTGAGGACTCGTTGCCAGATACGGCATTATCCATATGATATCTGAACTGATCTGTCGGCGCAATACTGCAATTAAAGCTCGTCTTGAAATAGCACTTAGACTGTGAATTGTTCTCAGCAACTATGTATCCGATATATCCAAGTGCACTTGGTTCGATAATTTGCCGTTCTACCGTGCAGATGCCGCGTCGATAGACATTTTTCGTGTCCATATCGATCCTACCGTAGTCGATGCCCATATCGACCTCAGTGACCGACATTATTACGACTTGGAAGCAGTAATATCTAGTATAGATGATCTGTTCGGCTGCATCGGCATTCGGAGCCTGCACACGAACAGTAGCCGAAGAATTGTTGACGACGAACCTAATATCGTAGGTCCGCATATCGCCCCAAACGTACGGCATCTTAGTAATAGTGGTATAATCCACTATGTTGATGCCATCTACATTCAGCGTCTCCCATTCAGTCCAATACAATGTGCCATAGTCATCTCGGAAAAATATTGATCCTGTGGCTGGTATCATAGTTACTCACTCTTGCGATAATTATACATTCAAATGGCCTCACCAGCCAGGACGACTGTATAAAGTATTTTTGTAGAATTACAGGTCTGCAACTTTCACCTTCGGATCGAAGTCGTTAAGTTGGATCATACCGACCAATCGCTTACCATTCTGTGTCTCATCGATGAATTCATCAAACATCAGTCCAAATGCTTCAGATAACGGAGTATGCAGCGGTAGCATTGGTTTGTGCTTCGAGGTGCTAGCTACACTATCGCGATAATCTGCCATTGCCCTGAGTGCATCGGATATGCTACCAGAGAAATCATCTGGCAGCCTGAAGTAAGTCATATGTAAAGTTAATATCTTCATATTGGTACCTACCACAAGAACAGATAGTTAGGATTTCGAAGCATCTTATCTTGTGAATCGTTGAATAACTGTAGAATGGTGCTAGGATTATACTGTTCTGCTAGTGCTCGTCTCTCATCCTTCGGGACATAACAAAGCATCTTACGGGCTTGGTTTAATATATCACCGGTCGGCATCTGAAAACTGTTGAAATTGTCATCAGATATGAGAAGATCGACCTGTTGATCTTCTAACCAACCGAAATCAGCTCGCGTTAAACTAGACAACCCTAAATCAAGTGCTCGCTGAAATCGCTCATCTCTTACCGTGTAATATGGCAATCCCATTATAGCACAAGCAAGAGCTTTTGCGCCGTGACCGGGATGCAAGTCACCGACAGGCCCAGTGATTTTTAGTGCCTTAAACAAGGCACAATATAGAAGAGGACTTATTATTCTTCGCCTACTATACCATCTAGCGACCTTCCGAACATTTGACGAATTTATATGTAATTTCTTCTTGTGGCAGACACATCTTAATGCTTGATATAACGTACGACTAAGATGATTTCCACCAGGGTTAAAGAAATGTTCAAGTATTCTGAAATGGAAGTGCGGGGATCTGCCGTATGGAAAACACGTCAATGCACCATTTCGCATATACTTCTCAGACGGATATTCTAAGATGCGTTTCCAATCTTCTTCTAGAATCTCATCGGGATACCAGTCTGGGTCAGGCTTCGTATTTAGTATCTCACGCAGCAAATGGTGGAACGCTATGCGTCGTTCCAATAGCGTCGATTCATTGAAGTGATTGCGGTTGATGCACCAGTGATAAGTGGACGAATCATCTAACGGATCATGGCGGAATTCCTTGAATATAGGAATCTCATGCCGTATCGCAGCCGACCTTGGTGAGACGTTATAATGGTTGTCTGGCCGCTTCTTCTTCCGTCTCTTTATTTTGAAGTTATAGGTCTCGCGGATACCGGTTTTATAGACAGCTTGAACAAGAGTTTGTTCTACATATACGATCTTAACTATATCACTCTGATCCAACTGCGACGCAAGGAGTTTCACCCACAGCGGCACTATCCCAGGGTAAGCCCACCTTCGGTGCATTTCTCGTTCTTACCTGGATTTTGAAGCGATTTAGCCAAGTCGTGATGCTGTCGTTTGATACGCCAGCGACTTTTGCACAATTCGGAATGGTCCAATGCTTTTCGACATAATGCTCATTCAGCCACTCATAATTACAACACGGATTAGCGGGTAGTCGCTTTCCTTTTGGCTTTATAGGAATATTATGCTTATGCAACTTCCGCCACACGGTCGGTATACTGAAGTGAGTGATTTTTGATAGCATCCGAACGCCGTATATCTGATAATAGTGCCGCCACCATTCAGCACAATCCCAGCCAGGCTCTAGTTTAATATCGGGTAGAACCTTTACACCTCTGGGTACTCGGTGCTTACAAGTAGCACGCTTCAGATTAGTTCTATTCTTCAGCCTTCTGATATACTTCCCGCTTACAGACAGAACCTGCGCAAGATCATCCGTGCTGAAGAATCTATAGTGGATAAAGAAATTGCTTAACTGGTCCGGGTTGCGCTTGTCAAGCAATTGAAATTCGTCGCGTATTACCTGACAGTAATCTTCCGCCATGATTAGCTAAATAGGGCGGCTGTCAGTTTTTGGTCAAAGGACTCTTTCTTGACGTGCTTCGGAAGGCCCTTCGTTTTCGTCGAAGCAAAGTCCTTGGCCGCTTTGTCCGTCATGCTCTTGGCGGCTTTCTTGACCGCTGGCGATGCCTTTCCGCCCTCTTCCTTATGCTTGTGTACCATACCCATAAAATTTTGCTGCGCTTTGCTGACTGCTGGCATAGGTCAGATTCCTTATGTTAGATGGACACTTACCGGACCGTTTTATATTTGTTTAAGCGAGGTTGAATTCCATGTAATATGAACTATGCCCATCAGAATAGAAATCTCGCAGCACCTCCTTAGCGATAAATCCATTATCTTTATTACCGAGGAATAGTTGAGCTTCTAGATTATATTCGCTAACGTACGCCGCGATATATTCCTTAGCCTCAAGATATGCCTTAATTTTGAGCATATTGATGATGAGAGAAGCTATTTTGCGTCGGCGATAATGACTGTCGACAGCCAGATTACATAATTCAATATGATCTTTGTAGTATTGAATTACGGCGTACGCTACAATAAATCCATCGTGCTCGACGACGTAGCAAACAACATGGTCTTCACATAACTTAGAATGAAGGTCTTTAGTAGTCCAGGGATATTTAAAGCTATCGCGTTCTATTGCTGTAATCTGTCGGAAATCGCGACCGGAGACAAAGCGAATACTAGCAGGAATTGATTGGATGAGATTTTTATAGGTTTTGCAATTACTTTGGGCAGGCTCTCGTTGCATCTCCTTCTTCATCAGGTCCCTCCATGAATGAAAGAGCAGCCAGACCGACGAAAGTCGTCGATGCAGCCAGTGGCGAATCTTGTAATGCATATTAAAACACAACATGCCTCCTCTGTCAATGTAGCCTATAGACAAAACACAGTTTTTCGCCACCGTACTTTCGAATATAACCTTTCGCTAAAGCGAACTCATTTTCGGTCATATTTAGGCTCTTAGCCTTACCATATAAAGTTCTTTTGTGCATTATATAGCCTTGTGTATCGACATACCAGTAGTCTGCTGGGACAATATGATGTAATTCAAAGTTGCTTGCTTTATAAATACCACCTGTGTGTCCAACAGTTGTGTCTGCGTACGCAACAATTAGCTTACACTTAATCTGTTTGAGCACTCGTTTTATAAACCAACTGGCAAAATTCTTCTTATGATAGGAAGGGTGGATGCACAATCTAGATAGTTCCCTGACCTCACCGTCTATCAACCCAAATTGACCAGCTGTATTTTGCCGCAGTGGCGGGCTAAAAACGACAGCGGCTACTAATAAATCACCGTCAAAAGCCCCAAAAGCCTTGCCACCACGGTCTCTTCCAAGATAATGATAAAGATCCAAAAATGTTTTTGTTTCTATGCCGTTAATTGGCCGTAATATCAGATCTGAAAACTTAAATTCTTTTGTTTCTATATCAATGCCGAGTTTGAGTTTTAACCTATCAAGAACGCGATTCTTACAATAAAATTCATGTTCCCAGATATACATTATTTCGTATTCTGAGAAATATTGATCAATATAAGTGAATTTCCCTTTGTCTCGTCGTTCTGCTTCAGTCGACGAATGCCAATAATCACCTTGACATTCAATTAATAATTTCTTATTATTATTTAATACTAAACAGTCAAAAACATAAAAACCTATTCGTGTTCTTTCACCCTCCTTATGATATTCTACACCTAATTCATCTAAGTAAGCATAAAGCATTGCTTGAATCTTAGAAAGATGCCCAGATTGTGCAGCCCTTACATCTGCCATCCTATTGCGATAATTGTCATCAAGCCACGACTTCTTTGAGCTTTCCGATATCTTTTTGCGTACTTCTGGTTTGGCGAGAGCACTAGTGATAGCAGATGACACTTTAGAACGGTAAGAACTAGATTGCCATAATGCTCTATTGCGCTCTGAAATCAAATCAGATTGTCGACTTTTAAATGCCTCGTCTTGCCACTTAGCAACAGACGCAGCATTAGCTCTACTAATATGTTTTTTGCTTGCGTCTGCCTGAAATTCAGCCGATTTCTGTTTATCGAATATTATCCTGTTCTCCTTTGCTATCTTGTCGATTAAATGAAATGATATTCCTAAATCCAGAGCAAGTTGAACTCTCGACACTTTATTTGCGTTCGTTATAACATACTCTACCTGTTCTGGTGTAGCTTGTTTCGATTTATAGATAGATATGGCTTCGCGGTGCTCTTTTGTTGGTGAATATCGTAATGGTTTTATGTTGAGTTTTCTAGCTCTAACGCCGATAGCTCTTGCACATATACATGGTATATATTTCTTACCAAACTCTTTGATAGTGAGACCGGGAAGAAAAGAATATAACAAGTGGTCGTATTTCGACCAATCTACAGGCTTTCCAGATGGCATAAGGGCTCCTTGCCTTATATACCATCAATTCATCACAATCGACCATCGTACGACGATCATAAAATCAGCACTTTTCTTGAACGGTGTCTTGAGTATGCGGTGCGAAAATAATCGTAGCGAGTCTCTAAACATCCCTATTGTGCCGATGATTGGGTCGCCGTTCTGATCAACTGGCGTACGGTCCAACCCAATGTCGCTACCACCGATCAATTTAGATGTCACCAAATAATGGTCGTTGATTTGTGATAGCACCGAGCCATTAGCAGCAACAAGTTTAATCTGGTCGCCAACATTAACGACGTCGGAATACGGTAAATCTTGAACAGCGATGGAGATCGTCGAGGTACCGCTAGCATTAACAGTTATAGGCGTCCCATCAGATTTACCCTGCAGGAATAGAGTTTTCGGGTCGCATTCGCATTGACCTACGTCATCATTACCGAGTTCCTTACCACCAGCCAATGCAACCTCGGTGATAGTGAAGTAGTCTGTGTCGGTCAGGCCGAATCCGTTGTACTCATCCTTAGTAAGAGTTGTCTCGAACACGACGATGTTATTCATCGCACGAACATCGTCTTGCATCAGCGGTGTTCCGGCTGGTTGATACGTCGCCTGATAATAAATCTGCTCAACTCTCTTTAGCGGCCTACCTGGATCGGAAAGTGGGATGGCGTTGATGAGGCCACCCTCATATTCAGCACCAACACCGAGAGTAATCGGAACCGTCAGACCTGTAATCGGGTCTGTCGTGTAGTATCGCGGGTCCATCGTGTCGAGTGCAGCAAAAGTAACCGGATCGAACGAAGCACCAAAAAGGATATACTTCGGTGCATAATCAGAAGCATTTAATCCGCTAGCTACCCAAGCACCTGCCCCACTGCTTGCATTCGGGTCCCAGATCTTCTCGTATGGTAAACGATGCGCTAGTATTTCTTTAGCACCGATTTTGACGATGTTGTGATCGCAGACGTGTTCAAGCACTCGCCCATGCCTGTCTTTGACGATTATTTCGATCTTACCGGCATAAGCATTGCCGAATGATTCGTTAAGATTTATGACGTTTTCCATATCAGATCTTTCGTCGTCTAGGTATAGGACGCGCTTTGGCAAATCGTCCATTACTTGTTGAAATCCTTGAACATCCAATTCGACATCGCCTGCGAAATGCGCTTCAGGATTTGAAGGTTTAGCAGTTCCTCGAAAATCCAGATAATGGGCTTACGGACACAAACCCATAAAACGTTCCACGGCCATAGTATCGCCCATGTTAGTAATCGTGCTTTGTTGTCGTGGTATTGTGGCGGAGTAAGGATACCATCGTCATTAACACGCATGCCGTTATATCGACCGATTTCATAGACACTTGACATCCAATTCTTGAATGCATCCTTGTTCTTTACAAAGTCGGTGATAGTCAAGCTGTATTTGGAAGATATTTCCTCTCTTGCCGCTTTCACTTGTTTACGCAAACCATAAAGATATAAAGGCCAACGGACGAAAATTGAATAGACACAGCCAACAAGAAAATAACCGCCAGCATATAATGCTGCGGCCCATGGGTGTGCCCATGCAGCAGGACCGGCTTCTGTGAAAAGTGCAGCCAGAACCAATGCGATGAGCAGAACGATACTGGAGCCTTGCGGGCTTGGCTCATCAACGGCAGACAAGGCGATAAAGATGATGCTGAGAACTGCCAGTACGGACAGAAACGCGATACCATCGATTGCTAACAATATGATAATCATTAGATCACTACATCCGGGATTGAGAAGTTAGCTGGTAATATATTCATAATGACGACAGTGAATCTATCATCCTTAACGAGTTGCACCGGATTCACTAACTTAATGGTAGTTGTGGTGTAATATTCAGCTTGTCGCGGATCGACTAATACGCCGTTGATATAGACAAATGGCCTCGTCTTGAACGTATCGATACTGCCTTGTAGAGTCACTGGCACCGGGATCTCTGTCGCCGCATCCGATGTTACACTACCACTGAAAGTGATTTGCGGCGAACCACCAGAGAGCTTGTTATTCGTAGAAACATACCAGTCACTCAACTTGACTGGAACGCCCGATATAGTCTCAAGATCGATGACGCTACCTAAGCTCATCCACGAGCCGGTTATGTTCTCTAGGCTGCTACGCCAAATCTTCAGAGTCAGAGTATTCAAGTCGAACCACAACGTCCCATCACGATATTGTGTCGGTTCTTGATAAGAAGCCTGATTCGCAAGAAGGGATATGTACCACATCAGCATCCAATCCCATCGCGGTTGTGCGTCGGGATATGGAAATCTCTCGTGATCTTGCCCAGTTAAACCGACTTCGGCAGCAAAATCAATAAGCGGTGCCGGAAACCGAAGCCTATTATCTGGGATTGACGGCGGCATTCTTGTCCCCTGCTACTGGTTGCGGTGCATACTTGCCGGTGATCTGATCTACCAGCCCAGAAATTTCTTTCTGGTGATCACCTAATTCTTTAGCACGCTGCTTAGCGGCGTCGAGTTCGAGTTCTTTGGCATTCGGTGCTTTACCCAACGCCACAGACCAAAGAGCCTCCATCGTCTTCTCAAATACCTTCGTATCAGAGAGTGTCATTGGCTCTACTCGCCATTTCTCATCGCCGTTCTTACCCTTAAAGACGACGACGTGAGAACCCGGCTCTGCAACATGCCACACGATACCTTGTTTCTTTAATGCATCCTTTAGCGTCATACCAGATCTTGTCTTGGCGGCTAACGCTTTGTTGAGCATCTTGACGCCGACTCCCGGCTGTGCAGCACCATCGGGCACAGCAATGCCGTCAAGGGCCTCGTCGATACTCTTGGCCAGCATTGCTTCACGGTCTTCGAAGAAGCGGTCTTTAGCACGCGGCGGCTCATCCTCATCTGGTTTCCAATCTTTCTTCTTCTCGTCCGGCTTATCCTTGTCTTCTTCCTTCTCGTCCTTCTTCTCCCAAGGCTTGTCGAAAGCCTCGTTGAGGTCGCGGTAGAACTTACCGAACTTGTATTCGGCGGCACTCGCGATGGATGATACGCTGAGACTCGGATTCGACGTCATAATTACCATGGTACCAGATGGCATAATTCTCGTCTCTGCGATAATTCCGCTAGCTACCGCAGCTTTCCGAAGACCTTCAGTTATCTTAGTTAATGGCCGCTTGACAAGCGCAACTCGAACGTCGTCTTCACTTACGAGTAATTCAGCCCGAATTCCGGCATCAGAGCATACTTGATTAAAATATCTGTGAACTGTGTAAAGCTTATCCACAATCAGCTCCTTGGAATTCGAACGACATTATACTTAATTCCCTGAGTATCTTTGACAATCTATGGTACGCTATCTAATTGGTGCATCTGCTGGATGGAAAAATCATGATCGCAGAAACGATTGTCTGCGAACATGGATGGCAGACTGCGATTTGTTAGGGATACCATCGGTGTTGCTGTTCGGCGTCGAGAAATTATCTACGCCAGAGCTTTATGGACATGCTTTGTTGCTGCCGTGTCCTGACTCCTATGAAACTCTACCACAACGAACACGATGGTTTTGCAAGTGGGCACTAGAACGGGACGACTGGGATTACCTATTTAAATGCGACGACGACACCTATGTAGCAGCAATACGCCTAATGGAGTACTGCCCAAAAGGTGAGTATGTTGGTAGCGACTTTGGCTCATTCTGTTCCGGTGGGGCTGGTTATATATTATCTAGGCGATGTGTTCAGATCATAGCCGAACACATGACAATCACACATGGTGCCGAAGACGTAATGGTTGGAGGATTACTGCATGCTAGTAGGATACCAATTATAAACGACGAGCGATTTGTGGCTTATGGTAAAGAAGATGAACGACCGGCCGCTAATAACAATATAATAACTGCTCATCATATAACAAGCAAGATGCTCAATAAAATCCACGCCGAAGTAGGAATTAAACCCAAATTTCGTATTTAGGATAATAATGCTTCAAATTGGGTTATGTGACGCGAATTTTGCACATGTCTATTCGTCGAGTGGATGGAATGTGCCAAAATATTTCGATTGGTGTCGGACGTCGCAAAATAACATCTGTTTCTTCACAGATTATTGTCTTAGTAGTGCTACTACTACACAAGCAGTCAGAAAGATAGCTTGGTTGTTAGAACCACCAGCTATGTATCGGGCTAGTTATGATTACATACAAAAGAATTCAAGTCAATTCGATTATATCCTGACATATGACCGAACATTAGTCGACGGCAAGAAAATCCTATTCTATCCATGCGGTGGTTGTTGGATACCTAGTATAGGTGATCAGCGTACTCGGCCACATACTGTCGGTATTCACCAGAAACGGCAATTAGTTTCAATCGTAGCATCAGATAAGACTCAGACATCCGGGCATCGGTTACGTCATGCAATAATTAATCGATATCCACATATATCTTCATTCGGGCCACGGTACCGAGCGATACAATATAAAGAAGATGCACTAATTGACTTCATGTTCTCTGTAGTAGTGGAGAATTCGAAATTTGATGATTATTTTACGGAGAAACTGATAGATTGTTTTGCAGTGGGAACTATTCCGATCTATTGGGGTACGAAGAATGTCGAACGATATTTCGATATAGGTGGCATATTCACGTTTAATGATCTCAATGACTTAGATAAGATTATTACTAAGCTTTCATCAGAATTATATAATAATCACATATCACAAGTACGTAATAATTTCTATAGGCATCATCAATACCGTGTAGCCGAAGATTGGATATTTGAGCAATACCCTTATTTGTTCAGTATCTAGAAGAATGGCTATACGTTTTTATTATACTACCAAAAGCTGCGTTTCGTAGATATTTTATGTCAGACAGTACACAAAACGAAACGTCTGTACACACCATCGCGAAAATCATCCGATACAACATACCAACCCACCTCCCATTGAGCAAGTTGGTGTTTGCTCGTAGGAATCAAAAATAATATTGTTTAACATGGAGAGAACATATGCCGACAATCAATCCCAGCCTGGTCCCAACGGTTGCACCTGGTAATCTTTTCCAGGCACTAACCACTGATTCGACCTTGAACGTTCGTTGGATCACACCAACAGACCCAGTATACTACGAGGCAATGAACCGCCCGATGGCGGATATCACTCTCCGACAACTAATCCTAGCGAAGACCCTCGATTCGCTTAGCATCAGCATCGGTCACGAGGCAATCTTCCCATTCCTTATACAGGCAATAGTAGTTAACTCGACAACGAACGCGCAGCTACCGAATGGTTGGATTTGGGATCTGCATATGTCAACGCCAAAGGACTGGCACGACTTTAGACTAGCGAAAATCAAACGCGAAACTGGTACTAATCCTGGCACGACTGGTACCTATAATGGTATTCTGCGCTTGATCTTCACGGCAGTTAAAGGCACTAATCCTACTGAGATCGCCCTATTCACCGCCGACTATACGATAGACAGCGAACTGACCTATCAGAGGTCGCGATTGACAGTATGCACGGAAGAGCCAATAAGCATCGATATTAGCGAAACGGCGACTATTGACGGATTCATTACCTTCAGAACTCTTCCGCAGAACGATCCACTCGTCCAGGCGTTCTATGATCTCGTCGCTCCTGGGTCGGTTCTGCCAACAGTTTACCAAATTGCTAATACTGGTGCTACGCCATCTGAGATCGATAGCTACTCTTCAACATCTGTAAGTCATGGCACAGGTATGTTAGTTGATAGCTGCAACAATGCCATCCCGAACATCGCAAGTGATGCGTCGTCATGGCTGAACGCATTCAACTTCCCGTTTGGTGCCGAAGCTACGAGGACATCAAATGGCACGTTCGCCGTAACAATCCCGGCCGCGATATTCCGTGAGTTCAATATCGTAGCACCTGCTGGTGATGAACCAACTGGCGATACGAGCGGCACATTCTTTCCCGTTTGGATCAGCAGAATTCAACCCGTTGGAACGACCAACAACCAATTGCGGTTTTTCTTCGCAACACATAATGTAACAAGATTAAGTCCGTCACCAGACCCGATCGAGTTCGCAAGGCTTGATCTAACGCGGGATATGGTAACTGGTGATATTGTCGCGATTGAGCCGACCAATGACCTATTATTGCAATCTGGAACTGATTTTGAATTGTATTTCCAAGATTTCGGCAGAGGGCATGTGGTCCTAAGTAGTTTATGGGGCTCAACATCGAACGTCATCGATCTCTTCTTCGACGCTTTCGAATCGCTTTTACCAGAGCAATATGCGACATTCCTGCAAACCGCCACCAGATTAAGTTCCTTCTCGATTAGTCGAGTGCCGAGATGGACGCCAACGGACGGTCAATGTAGGGCGATGGTTGGATCGACATCTAGCCTCACAACACCAATTCCTCCATCTGAGGAAAACCGGTTCGTCTGCGAGCAAGACCAAGGTATTGGTAATACGATCGATCTCGACTCACAGACTGGAATCATACCAGTTGAAGGTATTAGCCGATACGGTAACACCGGTGGCCTTGTTAGGAGAACAGTGCAGCTTTGCATCGATTATACAAAACTGCCACCAGATACCGATACAGCCGCAAACGCATTCTACGAGGAATACGTTCTTCCACGTTTGATAATACTACTCGGTGGAAGAAGCCCAATCTGGGGTGATGAGTGGTACAACGGTACCACATTCCTGCGGTTTAACGGAGACACCTGGCAATCAATTTAAATTGAAGTGCTTCGTGCTTCGTGCTTCGTGCTTAAGTATTATTCTGAATGACGTAATCTGATAAAACAGTACGGCATTCAAATTTATCATAAACAATTTATAGCCACAGATCTCGCCAGGAGCTTAGATCGTAAATGTGTAAAGGATAGTGTTATGTCTTTGCTTTGGATTGAGGGATTCGAGGGATATGGACCTGTGTCCACTGCAGTTTATACGCTAATGCCATATCGTGGATATGCATCTGTTTTCAATACCACTCAACCTATCATAGCAACCGGTAGGACGTATGGATATTCGCTTTATAATGGGTCAACAAGTGTACCAGCGACATTCGCCACACCAGAATTGACGATAGATCCAACGCTCATAACGGGCTTTGCTGTTAATTTCAATTATACAACTTATAGTTTTACGCTTGCATATTATGACGGTGCTACATTAGGTATCAGCATAGTGATAAATCCAAGTAATCCCTCAACTATCCAGGTATATCTAGGCGAATCGTTGATATCAACATATAGCGACTTCACATTTGCACAGGCAACTTGGTATTATCTAGAAACAAAAGTGTTTTGTCATGCGACTTCAGGTACAATCGAGGTACGAATAAATAACACCACAGTAATATCATTAATAGGAATCAATACAAAAGCTGGCGCTGACGCTTATTACAATCAGATTTATTATACACTACCTGCTCACGGATATGTGGATGATTTATATATCTGCGATGGGTCTGGATCGGCTCAATATAACTTTCTAGGGCCTTGCTGTGTACTGGGTATATTACCATCCGCAGATACGGCAACTATTGATTGGATACCAAGTACAGGAGCAACACACTATAACCTCGTTAATATTGATTATAGTGGAGCAACTTATGTTAAAAGCAGTATATCAGGTGATGAAGATTTATATACTTATCCAGCCTTAACAAATCCCGAGACAATCATAGCACTACAAATAAATTCAGCCGCAGCGATGGATGCAGATGGTACATCCGCAATTATTGAGTCGCCTATAACATCAGACAGCGTGACCGACTACGGAACAGATACGACAGTATCAAGCACAACATATAACGACGCACGACATATAAGTACCACAGATCCAAGTACTGGGCTGCCGTGGACATTGGCTGGGCTTGCAGCAGCACAAATTGGTATAAAGGTGATGTAATGGATTCTCTTCATCTTCGTGGACTGTTCACTTTTGAACATTGGTATCATGGCCGGAATATAGACTTATGCCAATGCCATAATGACGTCACGAACGAAGGAAAGAGCAGATTTTTGAATGTTGGTTTTCATGGTGATCCTAATGTCACTAGTTGGTGGCTGGGGATTATTAATGATAGCGGATATAGTGCCATTGCTGTGACCGATACTTATAGAAGTATCGGTCACAGCAATGGCTGGTCTGAATTTATTGATTATACAGACACAAATAACGGTGACAGTGCTACAACTAGACCATTGTGGGTTACAAATGCTGCGTCCGGACAATCTATAACAAACACAACACAAGCGATATTTACCACTACAAGCATTAGTACTATTAGAGGCTTATTTGTGGTTGGTGGATCAGCAAATGCACAAATAAAGGGCGACAATTTTGCTAGTAATAGCGTTCTTTGGTCGACTGCATTATTTGACGCAGCATATATTGTATATCCTGGGAGTGTGTTGCGAATCATTTATACAATAAATGCGTAGATGGCCAAGCTCACAATATGAAAAATCTAAGACCAAACGCGATTAGTTCAATAAATCCATGTGGCGTTTTTGCTATCGAGCACTTACGTCATGGTAAAATCAGAAATATCTATAAAATCCCAAATGGAACTACGAACGAAGGTAAGACTTCGATATTAAACACTAATTTCAACAGTGGTCAGAATCTGTTATGGTGGCTGAGCCTTATCGATAATACAAATTATATATCGGTAGCTGACACCGATACATATGTGAATATTAACCAAGAAGGCAATGGGTGGGTAGAATTCACTGGCTATACTGACGCCAATAATAATGATGATATTACAACAAGACCAAGATGGTATAATGATGCAACCGATAATGCATTTATAACAAACGCCACAAAATCGCTATTTGACATTACTATCAGTGGTACTATTAAGGGTGCATTTTTAGTCGGCGGCGCAGCAGCACAAATAAAAAATGATCACTCTGCCGGAAACATACTTTGGGCAACTGCTTTTTCTTTAGAGAGTACTATAACCTTAGAAGCAAAAGATCAACTTAGGATCATATATAAAATAAGTTTGTAAAATGACATACAGAATACCGACAGCAGTAAAAACTGGTACAATTGGTTCGCTAGCAAGCGGCGACATATTAAACCATGGTGATTTTCCTACTTGGACTACAAATAAACTATTATGGCAGCAAATGCAATATGCCATATGTAGTAGAGTAGGTTCAAACACCGCTTGTTTCAGTCAAGACGCTACAACATTCGGAAGTGCTGGTGCAGATACTAATAAATGGTGCGGCGGTGTTTTGGCCCCAAATGGTTCAATCTACGGAATACCATTCAAGAGTACGGTGGTTTCGAAAATTGATCCTACAACAGACTCGTTTACAACATTCGGAAGCTTTGATACAGTTTTATATGCATGGCATGGCGGTGTTTTGGCTCCAAACGGGATGATTTATGGAATACCTCACAATGCAACAACAATTTTAAAAATTGATCCGACAACAGACTCAACTACCACATTCGGTAATGTTGGGACAGGTTCATATGCATGGTACGGCGGTGTTTTGTCTCTAAATGGGATGATTTATGGAATACCAAATGGCAGTGGAACGATCTTAAAAATTGATCCGACAACAGATACAGCCACAACATTCGGGGCCGTTGAGGCTGGTACTACAAGATGGTGTGGAGGTGTTTTAGCTCCAAACGGCTGCATCTACGGAATACCTTACAGTTCAGCTGCAATTTTAAAGATCAATCCGGCAACAGACACATTTACAACATTCGGGAGTATAGTCGGGTCTAATAAATGGATGGGTGGTACACTTGCTTCAAATGGATGTATTTATGGAATATCAGGTGGTATATCGTCGATCTTGAAAATCGATCCGGCAACAGACACATATACAACATTCGGGAGTATTAGCGGTAGTTTGTATAGGTATGAGGGAGGTGTCCTGGCTCCAAATGGAATAATTTATGGAATACCAAACACAAACACAATAACTTTAAGGATTGACCCTCTAACAGATACAGCAACAACCTTCGGAAGTGCCATCGGGAACGGTTCATACTCATGGTGCGGTGGTGTTTTGGCCCCAAATGGTTATATATATGGTATACCGTACGGTGCAACAACTATTTGTAAAATTGGCGCTAGTATTGACGATACTTCAATCGACTTTTGCTTATCTCGATATTTTAATAAATTTTAAAAGGTGATATATGACGGGAACTGTAAGAATTAGTCATCAAATAGTTGAAGTTCTTATGAGTCAAAGTGCATATGACTTCACTACATCAAATACGCTAAGCATCACGAACACAATTGATCAATTGGTTGCGCCTATTACAAACATCATAAAGCCATTAATCTCAGAATCAAGTGCGATAAAATCTTTACCAAGCGGCGACATAATCAATCACGGCGATTTTCCTGTTTGGTCTACATTGGCTTGGACGCAAATGCGACAAGCATTCGCAGCTAGAGTAGATGCTAATGCGGCATGTTTTACCCAGATAGCTACAACATTCGGTAATGTTGGCGCAGATTCAGGTCGATGGTTTGGGGGTGTTTTAGCTCCAAACGGCTGCATCTACGGAATGCCTTACAATTCAACTACAATTTTAAAGATTGATCCGACAACAGATACGGCCACAACATTCGGAAGTTTGTCTGGCAATAAATGGGCTGGTGGTGTTTTGGAGCCAAATGGTTACATTTATGGAATACCATGTGGCGTAGGTGGTGAAATTTTAAAGATCGATCCGACAACAGACACATACACAACATTCGGGAGCGTTGGCGGTGACAGTGCATGGTTTGGAGGTATTTTAGCTCCAAATGGCTACATCTACGGAATACCATATGGCTCAACTGCAGTCTTAAAAATCGATCCAACAACAGATACATATACAACATTCGGAAATTTGGCTGGTGCCTATAAATGGATTGGAGGTGTTTTAGCTCCAAATGGAATGATTTATGGGATGCCATTTCAAATTGCTACAGTCTTAAAAATCGATCCTACAACAGACACAGCCACAACATTTGGGAGCATATCTGGTTCACAAAGATGTATGGGTGGTGTTTTAGCTCCAAATGGAATGATTTACGGGATACCTTTTGATGGCACAGCAGTGGTGAAGATCAATCCTACAACAGACACAGCTACAACATTCGGGAGCGTATCTGGTTCATTAAAATGGAGAGGGGGTGTTTTAGCTCCAAATGGAATGATTTATGGGATACCGTATGGTTCAGCTACGATTTTGAAGATTGATCCTGCAACAGACACGGTAACAACATTCGGGAGCGTTGGTGGTGGTTATAAATGGTCTGGTGGCATTTTAGCTCCAAATGGCTGCGTTTATTCGATACCTTATACCATATCAACAATTTGTAAGATTGGTACTGATACTGATGATGTTTCAATCAACTTTTGTTTGTCGCAATTCTTCAACAAGTTCTAATAGTAAATATAGATGTATTTAATAAGTAATCGTTGCGGATACGATATCGCTTGTGGCGATGAAATCCGTGAGTGAGTAGTAGAGAGTAGAGAGTAGGAGGTGTGCTATGTCGTATGAGTCTAAGCTTGACGGTGCTCGCGCTATTCTGGAAGCGCACAATTCTCAAAGCACCAAGAAAGTCGATACCGAGACTTTCTTCACCAACTTGACCGAGATGGGTGGTTCGTCAGAAGACTCCCTATCTGCAGCAAGCTGGGAAGATTTGGAAGCTTGCGGTGTCCCAAGAATCCTAGCCCGTCGTATTGCTACACTATTCCGTGGAGAACATCCGCAAGCACAAGGTGTACAGAAGGTCATTTTAGAAGACAATGACCCGGAAAAGTTGGCGAAAGCGATGACGCCAGCCCAACTGCTCGATGTTTATGACCCGAAGCAGTTGAAAACACCAGTCGCCGAACGTCTGAAATTCCATTCAGAGGGCAAGAAGTTCATCGTTTTCAACGACGATGGCACTATCAACAAGGAAGTTTCATTAAAGCTTCTGAGTGAACTCGATGACCACGGCGAGATGCCGACATTCGTGACTACTGATGGCGACATTAGGCCGACCTATGCTGTTGGAGAACGCCCAGATCAGGTCGCGAATGAGCATCCTTTATTCCCTGGTGTCGCACTACGGAACGGAGTATCCACCATCGGATGCGATTGGGATAAGGTCGATTGGAAGACCAAGAAGACCTTATATCTCGCCGTTACTGAGACGCTTGAGATAGATATGAGCAAGATGCATGAACTCGACGTCTATAGCCTTGCGACTACCGGCATGGTCGGCAGGCGTTGTATTGAAGCAGCCAAGCTATATAAAGAGCGCGAAGCATTTGGGAATCTTCCAAGCCTACGCGCAAAGCTTGGTTCTGCTAAAGCAACCGAGAAGAAGGGAAACAACCCGTTCAACCTCGGTAAAAATCGCAGTCTCTAACCATCAACTGCACGGCGAGCCTCATTTGAGGCTCGCCGTGCCTTCTATCGGAGATCGCTATGAGCACGAGAATGGAAATTAACGGCTTGTTCGCAGAAATCAACATGCCTCCGGCGTTAGCTGGTGATGGGTTGCACGCTTTGCCGCCGCATTGCAAAGTTCAGGCATATCCTGTTGATGAATTCCCTGCCTGTCCAGAAAATTGGATGCACGGATCAGGTAAAGCAAGCTCATATTTCGTCCCAGCCACCGTCAATAGAGGTATGTGGTTCGACTTCACCATGAACTCGGGACTCAGCTACGATTTGGCAATTGTGGTGAGCGTCCAAGGCATCAATCCCGTCACCGGCAAAAAAGTGACACAACTTAACCTGGAACAGTATCGCGAAAAGTGCCCAGTGCATAACGTCGCGTTCCAACAAGATCGTTTTTGTACTGATTGCGGCTACGCTTGGCCTGCACAGAACTATATCGCTACAACAACCGGTCAGATGTTGTGGATTGATGGCTTCCGCAATGAAAAAGGCGAAGTCAGACAGTACATCATCACAGAAGACATCGCACGCGGCGTTGCAGCACAGGTGATTGGTGATGATCGTGTCTGGGCTATCGGATTCGCCTTCTATTTGAGCAAAGAACCACGCAAGAATCCAGTCTATACAAGAGGACAAGACTGGGGTATGCACTCACTGTTGATGGCTGATTCTGGCGAATACGGTTCTGATATGGCCAGTCTTGATTACGATAGCTGTGTCAGTGGACCCTCAGGGCCGACAGGCCCGTCAGGAGCAGTCGGAGCATATGGCCCTTGCGGTGATGGAAGCAAGTCGCTCTCATTCAATATGGCGAGCACACAGCATGTCAATTCTTGTTCCTACTCAAAAGGCGGTATGCATCGAGAGCTTAAGACTGGTGGCGGCATCATTCGCGCCCAGTCAATGATGGCTCCTCGCACTACACCAGCCCCGATGACGCAACAGAAGATGCTTGAAATCGGTGCTGGTGCAAGAATCAATCAGGAGATCGGGGTTGACCTAAATCCGATCGACTACTGGCAAGCGGAACCAATTGGCCTGATCTACTGCAACTACGTCGACGACGTAATGTTCAGACAGATATTAAAGGCCGGGCAACGTCAAATGAAAAAAGAAGGTGCTTTGGCTGGGTTGAATGTCGGCAACTAATTTGAGAATTAGCCGTAGATCAGTTTTAAGCTGCCAGGGACAGCTTCTTCAACTATCATGCGGCAGTAGGATACATAAAATTCGGATATGATTTGATAGTCGACCGAATCATATCCGAATTCTTCTCCTATTTGCTGCTTCAATTGGCGAGCAAGATCGCCGATCTTAAATTCGGCATTGCGTTTCACTGTCGTTATACGGGCACTAGACACTGACGGAATTGGATCGCCATTTTCGTCCGTCGTTTCGAAAACGTCGGTCCATAGATATATATTTTGTTCTTTGCCGATCTGCTTTTGACCGACTAATGGATATCCAGCTTCGGCCCATTTCGACTTCCTTCCTTGTTCGTCGATTTCTGGGTCCTGCGGCGTATTCTTTTCAGGATAATCATTGATACCATATAGTCGAAGCGCCACTCGGTATTCTTGTGGAGTAAGTGAGCCTTCTGGCGCAACGAGCCTTGTATCTTCTTTTGCCACCTTCTGTAGATCAGCAATATCACGCTTGATCTCTTTAAAGCCATCATCCATTTCGATGGCACCATTCAAGTTGCGCAACACTTCGGCGATTTCTTCTTTCCATTCGTCGCCAAGATTTGGACTTAGATTTGATAAATTCTCAATAGCTATGATCGCATTGGATGTATCCTGCCCGCCTGCTTTCGTTTTCAAATAAACGTCAATAGCAGACTTAATACTGCTCAGCGTCTTGTTTGCTACAGAGGCACGCTCTTTACGTTCGCGTGAGTCGTCGCGATATGGCGATAATCTCGCCATAGCCATAGTGATGATTTCACGGTACTTCTGAGTAATTGCGCTAGTCGCCTGACCGACATCGGCGAAATCGGACCGCTCTTCATCATCGTCGTCGTCGTCGTCGCCACTACCAATATCAAGTTGAGTGGCTTTTGATGATTGTAGCTTCACCTGTTCTCTGTCGCGAATTAGTCGTTCTTCGTCTTGGCTCATGGTAATGAATTTTCTTATTTGTTCTTCGTTTTTGCTCTGTAGTGCCCTAATTAACTCTGTAGTAATAGCTGCCAGTCCTATCGAACCCCTACTGCCATGCAACGTCTTTTGCGGTTTCTCGTACGGCGAAACGTATACTGGCTCTTTTTGATCTTCTGGAGCGACGTTGGGGTCCGGAACCCATTTTTTGTGTTTCGGTGTTTTGAAGGCTTTCCACTGTCTACCGGCCTCGTTTGCAAGCTTGTCCAACTCTTCGGCATTGCCTTCTTGTAGCTCTTTAATCGCTTTCTCAGCTAATTCCCTCTGTTTATTCAAAAGCTTCGATGCTCTATTGTAAGTATTCAAAGCCCCGTGTTCACGGGCTTTCTTGCCAACAGAGCCTGTAGTAGTAATGCCTCCAGATGAAAATATTTCCCCTTCTAATTTAATCCTATCAAACTCGTCCTCCATATTCTTGTAAGCAGCCTCGATAGCTTTGGGGCTCCCAGATGTTATAGCACGAATAACTTTATTTCTTACCTTCTCCAATTCAGGCAACAAATTACCAAATGGATGATGAGGACCTTTCTCTATATGCTTAGTAGTGCCCTTGCCACCACATTTTTCACATGGCTGGTTTTCGGGAATAGTTTTTCCATTCTTTGTCTTGACAACCTTTTTTAATCCTGTGTCGTTCCCATTGGCGTCAAGAACTGGTTCTTTCTTTAAACTGGCTACGGTCCCGGTGCCCTTACAAGCAGGACATCTATATAATTCGTTAAACTTGTCCTGCACATCGCGAAGTACTTCGTCCATCGGCTAGCCCTGTCGAGCGGCTAATATAGCGTTCTTCACAGCCGGTTCAACTCTACTCCTCAACCCCTTGGTTCGTCTATATTCGTCAGAGTACCCAGGAGGAGTTCCAGCAAACATGGCCTGCTCAATCCAATTTCCGACAAATGCGGTAAATCTTGTTCCTGGTCGATTCTCGTCTTTTGGCAGCATCTGCAAAACCGCCATGGCACCGAGCATCACAGAATCTCTGATATCGTTTTCGTCGCGTTCTTCCTTACCGGCCATTGCCTCTGAAGCTTTTGTTATTCTGCCTTTTTGCTTTGCAAGCATGCGCAGCAAACCGTTCGGTCCGCCCTCTCCTTCTTCGTCGTCTCCGTCATATATAAGAGTCGCTATTATTTCACCCTTCGACCACGGCCTAATACCACCATGGTTGACACTGTATGGATTTGGTCCTATGAATTTTACCTCTTTATAGTCACCAGGAACCAGCACCCCGTCCTTGCCTGTATCTTTCGGACCTATTTCCACATTCGACCCAGCCTCGAAGTGCATTGGAGGTTGATAATCTCTTCCAGCAGCATAATCATCCCAACCAATATTCGGGCCTCTGCAATTTGATAGCCCGTACATTCTAGCTGTTTGGTCAGTCATATCAATGACCTCACCAGGCTCGCCTTTTTCTTTCATAGGGCCAGCCTCGCTGATCAGCTTTTTATTGAATGCGAAATCGATACGCTCCAAAATATTCATAATCACTTCCTATCTGATAGGCAGGTAGCCACCCCATTATATTTGGTCGCTATGGGTGAAACTATCGGCAGTATCTTATAATTACATACAATGTCTAACCTTAGCCAAAACATCAATAATGTTTGTAGAGTCACATCGTCATTTAGCAGGTTCTATCAGCCCAGAAACTATTTGGGAGATTATTAGGAATTCGAATGTGTTTGGGGTGGCTGATTCACTCTTCGACGTCCAGCAGCAAGTACGTCTAATGCGTGATGACGGCGACTTCGAATATTTCTGCACCAGATTCGATATTCTTAATAAGCTCCGATGGGATGACTGGGCTCTCAATCTCGTAGCCCATCAGGTCTGCTCAGATATAAAAGCAGAGCAAATTGAGCACGCCACACTTACTGTATCTCTGAATAAATTCGCTAGGTCGGGGAAATTGGCTGCTGCTGGTGATCGTTTCTTCAGTATATTCAATATAGCAGCCCAAGAGATTGGGGTTGATATCACTTATCTGCTGTCTGTCAGCTATGGCTGGCCAGAGGAATTGCAGATGCGGGCTATCAACCTCATAAAGACACTCGACAGGTTCATGGCAGGGATCGATTTCGTTGGTGATGAGTCTGTCGCTAATTGGTCCGATTACATGGGGCCGCTTGAACCGTGGCGAAAAAAGGGTAAAATAATTCGTGCTCATGTTGGCGAAAGACCGGGCACGGCGACCAATATAAGTAAAGCTATACATGAGATGGGAATAAATAGAATAGCCCATGGCATCTACGCCACAGAGGACCAGCAGAAAGAAGCTATACGATTGGGTATTGTATTCGATATGTCCATCCATAGCAATATCTGCACACATGCTATAGCGTTGATGAAGCACCCAGTAAAGAAAATGCAGGCAGCCGGTTGCAAGATCACTCTTGGTGCAGACGACCCAATACAGTTTAACTGCACTATCCAGACAGAATACGCCCTAGCTGAAGCAATGGGCGTTAACAGAGATATGCTACATCAAACAGCGATGGAGTCGAGAATATTATGAGAATGAAACTCAAAGACTTAATAGAACAGTTGCGCCAATATAACCAAGAGGCTGAAGTATCAGTAATAGCACACAATCAACGTGAAGATTTCTCGTTGGTATTTGGTAGTAGCGAAGGGGTTACAAAAGAAACATGCGAAAACGTCAGCTTTTATGTTGATAGGCTGAACGGCGACGATGAAGAATATGAAGAAGAACGGGATTTTACGGACTTCGACCCGATATGAGCACTGAACAAGAAAAATTCTGCGGCAAACTCCAAATCACTGAAGAGCCTTCATATAGACTATTTCAAGATTAAGTGGTACCATTATCTATTGCCGCCGTGGTTCCCGCCAAGGGACTAGTATCGACGTTTAGCTCTCTCTATCAAGTCTAGCACATTGCCGTATAGCTTCAAGCCCTTCATCTCTTTAACAGTGAAGAACCCCAACGATGCAAATTCATGGTTGGGCTTGAGTATCTTGAAGTCAGTAGTATTGGTACTACAAGGCACAAAGGCGACGAAACCCTTGCGTTTGTCCTTAATAGGGCCAGAGACATAGCGACATTTTACACCAGTTTCTTCTCTAGTCTCTCTGACAGCCGCTTTCTCTGGTGTCTCGCCCGGCTTGATACCGCCACCCGGAAAACACCACTTTCCGCCTCTATCGTCTTCTGATTTCGACAATCCAAGTAGCCATTTATTATGGCATCGTACTATACCAACGGAAGCGGTGAAGCCATCTACACCTTCAGTCAGTAAGCTTAGTCGCATGTTATGGTCTCTTTAAGACTATGGTGTTAAATAATTCTGATCGAGGCTCTGGAATTCCATCAAGAATAATGAATTCATGGACTAATGGTGCCGACATCGCACCAGTATCATAGATACCGCGCATTTCTATAGTTATAGTTGTGCTGTCGCGCACCTGCAAATTATTAACTTCGACTTGGCCCTTATCTGAAGCATCAAGCATTGCGACCGATACACCATCTGCTAACACCTGCAATTCACGAGTAATTATGTTGGGTGTCTTGAGTACGTCAGGAATAACTACTACAAGGTTGATGGCTCCGTTCATCATCGTCTCCAATGAATTTGTGGACATCACAAAGAACAGTCCTATACGTATATTTGTTAATCCGATTTTAACCAATGGTCAAAATTATATATGGAGACGGTCTATCGTATGCTAAGTCTAGTAAGACAACCAGACGGTAAGAAGCGTAAGTCTAAGAAGGCAACTTCGTGGGAGCCAGAATACCACACACCGAAGAAGGACCCGACAGGTCTTGGTGATGTGAACGAACCCGGACTCCCAGGAATTCATAGTGTCAAAAAGACATCTACTCTGCCTAAGGAATTATCCTGGGGCCACATGCGAGAGGACAAAGCGATGCTATCAACAACTCTAGAAAAGAAATTGAACCGAGCTTTGGAGCCAGTCACGGCTCATGCTAGATTCAATGACGACAACACACGGTTGGCTCTAGAAGAGATGATGCGCATTACATCATCGCCTTGCCGTTTTGACGACAAGAATCAGTTCTCGCAATATCTAACGGAAGGCGTCGTTCTAAACGTCAATAGACTGGTATCACAAGGTATCGGGATTCCGCAAGGCGAGTATGTCCTCTATAGTATCACCAACGAAAAAGCGATGCTTGTTCCGACATCCGACATAACGGTCCAAGAAACCGACTTCAGCAAAGCACCTAAAGCGTTTGAAGTCCACACCGGCAAATTGCTTGGTTGCTGGAACAAAATCGAAGGAACTATTACGGAAGATGACGGTGCTCCGCCACGGCGCTACGGGCACAAAGAGATAGAACAGAAAGCTAGATCAAAATACAAGAGTGTACCGGAAGTTGTGTCTGCCTTGGAACGAGCTGGTAAGACACAAGAAGAAGTCGCTGATGAAGTCGGCGTACATCCATCTACAATCAGTCGCTACAAACATGCCACTAATAAGAAAGGTGGACGCGTTCCCAGCCTTGGCGCAGCACTAAAGCTGGCAGATGCAACAGGTTCAAATATCGAAGCGATGTTCGGTAATGTTGAGCCTCCGACCAAGCGCAGACCAACGAGCGGTAGTGGTGGCGGTCGGAATGAAACCTTTAGACAGGGTAATCGATAATACTCTGTTTAATTCTAGATAGTAAATAATACATTAATATTCCAATAAGAACTTGATTGTGAGACAACAGTAACTATGTATATAGAGCCAGTGCCAATTGGCGGTGATTATGGCGAATCATGTACTGTCTTTGAAATAAAGATATACGACCATCTAAATCATATTGACCCCTCTGAGTTCGACTTGACTGATGTTCCAAGTCTCGATCCTGAGATATACTATGTCACTAGCGGCGATGCCATCTGCAAGACAATGCAGCTACATAAGGATTTGTGGATATTGGTCGGCAAAATACAGAAGATGGTCAATAAGAAGCCGAACAAGAAATTATCAACTTACTTAAAAGCTCTCTACAGCTGTGCTGTCAAATCAAAGGTGCTTATCGATAAGCTGAAGGTCGCACGAGGTGAAGCAGTCTTTCTTGAGACCGAATGGCGCGACCGCCGTGTTATTGCCGTCGCTAAAAACCCGCGCCCAAAAATTAAGCCTGTAGAGTAAATAATGGTAAATGCCAAGCATAATTACGCCAACACTCTTGACCTGTTCTTGCGGCACCAGTAAAACAATAAAGTGCCTTGCTAATCGCGATTATAGTAATTGGAGATGTCGCAGTTGTGCCATCAAGGCAAAATGGGCTGATCCAGAATATAAGAAGAAAAAGACAGAAGATACAATAAAATTGTGGCAAGATCCTGATTACCAGCAGAAACAGGAAGAACAGCATAAAAAACTTCGCAAACCTAAACGTAAGAAATTCACAATAGAAGAACTAAAACAATTTCAGTCCGAACACGCTAAGAAATTATGGCAACAATCAGAATATCGCGTTAAGATTGTTGAAAGTTCTAAAAAGGCAGCAGTTAATAAAGATCCAATATCTGATGAACTCTTAGAGCATTATCGCTCAGCCGAGTACCGGCAGCTTATGTCTGCGTCGTCTAAAAGAGTTTGGCAGGATAAAGAATATAGAGAAAAGCAACTCGCTGGGCTTAAAGCTCGCTGGCAGGACGAATCATTTCGCCAGAAAATTTTAGCTACTAAATCAACTCCAGAATTTAAAGCGAAGATGCGTGCGATTCAATCAGACCCAATATATATAAAGAAGTTAAGTGATGCACTTGCTAATATGCCAAAAGTTTCATCGCTTCAAGAGACTTTATATTCAATCTTAGATGACATAGGTATTGTGTACTTTCGGGAATACAACGACAAGCCTGATGATAAAGAATGCAAAGTTGGGCCTTGGTCATTCGATTGTGTTATCCCAAGACAAGACAGACGCACTTTACTAATAGAATGCAATGGTGATTTCATTCACCAACTCCCAGAGAAACGAGTAGCAGATAAAGCCAAATCGACTTATATTGTGAAATACCACCCAGACACATATGAATTAAAAACCATCTGGGAACACGAATTCGCCTGTAAAGAGCGTGTTGTTGGTAATCTGCGATATTGGCTTAGTTTAAATGAACCAGAATTGGTAGACTTTGAATTTAGCAAAATAGAAATCAAACACTGCCAAGCAAGCGATTACAAACCATTGTTGCAGAAATATCATTATCTACAGACGGGTGGCCGTGGCGGCATAGCATATGGAGCGTATCTCGATGGGCTATTAGTTGCTACCTGCATTTTTTCGCCACTAGGTAGGCAGAATATCGATGTGTCTGATCAGGCCGCGCGAGATTTGTCGCGGCTGTGCGTACATCCAAATTACCAAAAGAAAAATTTTGCGTCTTGGTTTGTTAGCCGATGTATTAAGCAACTACCACAAAATTATCATACTATAGTTGCTTATTGTGATACGACTTTTAACCACAACGGAGCTGTCTATAAAGCTTTGAACTTCACTGTCGATAAAGTCGTCCGCCCAGATTATTGGTATCGCTCGGCTGACGGGTGGGCAATGCACAAAAAGACGCTATATAACAGAGCAGTGAACTTATCATTAAAAGAAGCGGAATACGCAGAACAGTTCGGATTCACGAAAGTATTCGGGTCTGAAAAACTGCGGTTTATATTTAAACGATAAATTTTCATGTTCTCCAAGCAATAAGCTCATCTTCAAGCATATCAGTCGTGTATAATGGCTGCACGCTATGTCTTAATGGGACGACCTTCGTTTTGATGCCATCGAATTGAGCTATGATAGATGGATGTGCTTTATTTGTATAGATAAATGGCTGCCCGCTCTGCAGAACGCAGTTAATGAGCGCTGTTTGATCTGCTAAAGTGAATTCACCACTATAGCCTGTGAATTTCTTTTTATCATCGTAATAAGGAGGATCAACAAACAACAAATGTCTACCTCTGTCTAGTAGATGAATTGTGTCAATTGCATTACTATGATAAATCACTGTCCCTTGTAGAGCAATTGAGTCGCATCTTATTAATTCTGCATTACATATTTCTGGGTTCTTATAGCTCCCAGGAGGAACATTAAACTGACCATGTTTGTTAACGCGCATCAACCCGTTAAAGCATGTACGCAGCAAGAACATAGTTCTTGCTGCTTTCTTTACCGGATCGTCTGGCACTGATGCCCGTATTCTACGATATGTAGTTAGCGACTGTTCTTCAGACTTATGGACATAATTATATTCTGGTTTAAGCAGTTCAGCAATAAGATCTTCTGGTACATCCCTAATAATTTTATAAAGATCGATTAGGTCCGCATTAACGTCGGCAATTGTCTTAATTCTAAACTTCTCAAGAATCGTCCAGTAGAGAGCACCACCACCAACCATTGGTTCGCAGTAGCCAATATTACTACTCACTTTGCTAAGTATCTCATGTAATTCTGGTAGCAGATATGTCTTCCCGCCAGCCCATTTCACAAACGGTTTTGGATTCATAACAGATAAATACCTTTAGCAAGTGTATTTAATATAAAAACAAACAATATGTACCATAGGAAAAATAATGCATCAAGGATTGTATATCGTATTCGAGGGGATGGATTATTCAGGGAAATCGACTCTGGCCCATATGGTTATTGAGGAACTAAAAAACACAGAGCTAAATTGCATTCTCACTCATCATCCTGGAGCTACACCACTAGGCAAGCACCTACGTAAGCTCGTCAAACAGCCGGAACTATTCTCTGCACCAAGCGGACCGCCAATTGAGATCGATAATATGTCGGTCCAAATGATGATGATGGTGGATCATAGCTGCTTCGTCAACACCAAGCTGATACCACACCTTGAGCAAGGTGGCGTCATGCTAGCTGATAGGTCGAATTATATCAGTTGCATTGTCTATGGTGTGTCTGAAGGTTTGAAGTTAACCGCAATCAACAAATTACTAGGTCTTGTGCAATCTCCAGCACCAGATAGAGTCTTCATCATATCAAACCGGTGGGAAACGATCGTCGAGCGTATGAATAAATCGACCGATCGTTCGAAATCAGATAGATATGATCACAACGTCGAGCTTCTAAAGCGAGTGGGTGATCTCTATGACAATCTGCTCAAGTTGAGCCCAGAAGCACTAATGATGTTATCGAGATATGTGCCTCTCGAACACATCAAGTACCTAAATGGTGATACACCAGCCATAGAACTAGCAAAACAAATAGCACAACAAATAGTGCGGCTCGCCAATGAGAAATCGGAGAATAATGCCGCCCAGTAAGACCACGCAATTGTTCACGCTTACGTGCCTTGAATCTCGACAATTTTGCTGCTGCTAGAAGCTCTTCTTCTGGGATTGGCTTGGCTTCGATGAAACGCCAGCCCTTCTGCTGCAAATCTCGTCGTATTTTATTAAATTCTGCGTAAACACGATCTGGGTCGATCTCTGCAGTGAAGGTCTGTATTTTATCTTCAGTATCAGCAGCGACACATCGCCACCATCGCAGTTGAGAAACATCGTAATCATTCATATCATCCATACAAGCTGAAATACAAATGAATCCAACGCTGGTATTTCCTCTCGCCGACAAAGCAATACTGCATCAATGGCCCATCGATTACGTACGTCTCGAATATAAGTTGATTCATCCTGATGCGAAGGTTCCTTTTCGCAAACGCACTACCGATGCAGGCTACGACTTGCATTCGATCGATGAAATAGATATCCAGCCGCATGCTACAGCAAATATCAGAACTGGCATAATTGTGGTGTGCCCAGAGGGCTACTATTTAGTTATAGAAGGTCGTTCAAGTATGTATCTGAATTGCGTAGCACCGTTTCACGCAATTATAGATTCGACATATACCGGCGAAATGATGGTACGGCTTATGAATATTGGTGATACTGTTTATCACGTCAAAAAGTGTGATAGAATAGCACAGGTTGTTATTCATAAGGCATATAATGCTACGTTTATCGAGATAGAGGAATTCAGTGCTGAATACAATCAAAGAGGAGAAGCTGGTTTCGGATCGAGCGGACGTTAGACTAGTGAGCAAGGCAGTTAACTAACAAAAGGCGTGCATAATGCTAGTAGTGATCTATGGTAAAGCAATAGATGATAAAGAAATAGGAATATATATCGAGGGCGTTTTCTTCGGCGGTGTCGCGGAAGATCAGGAGGAAGCTGATCGACTAGCCAGAGTCGCTGTAAATTGTACAGTCGGAGGCACGGCGATACCGAAGATAATACCTATTGGTGATAAGAATCTTCATCAGATATTCAAAGAAGCCAAAATACGCTTCGACAAGATCGAAAGAGAAATGATGGAAACGGAAGCCATCTTATTATCAAATCAGCAGCGATGTAAAAGCAAGAAATAGCCCACCTAAGCTTTTCTCTTCTACTTCTTTTGCACGCTTGCCGTCTCTGTGCCTTCTGAGAGGTCTGAAAAAGAAGACCTCAAAGAAGGCTTTCGAGGGCCACGGCGTTTATGCTAGTTCTAGTTGGCCATGAACATATTCAGAGAAAGCGCGATCATATCCACGCACCGCAATACGGCGTAGCTTGCATCCAGGGAACATTCTCATACCAAACTTGCCCATTGGAGTTTCACGGATGATTGGGAAGTATGGTGTGGAGACTGCTACCGGTGTCGGGAGAATCCCGCTCGCGTCTGTGCTCGGCGGAATAAGCAACCCATTCCACCATATCCACACTTGGCTACCACGTTGCATGATTTCCAGCTCATTCCAATATTCCACATTACCTGTGGTGTTCGGAGACAAACCGTAACCGCCATCATAAACGATAAAACCAGGAACATTCACGCCTGGTGCTGTCCCACTACCGTTATATGGTGCGTCCTGGATGTAGGTACCACTCACAGCATACCCAGGTGCAAGACCTCGCACAAAGTCGTCGGCGACACTGATAGTATCATCTTCGTAGTCTCTGCCCATGTCGAGCGTGCCAACTTTGAAGTATAATTCCACCTTATTTTCGGCTGTCAGCGTGAAATTCAGTCTGACACAGGGACTATTATACTCCTGATGCAAAACTTGTGCAACTTCAGTGATCAAACCGGTGAATGGTGTTGACCCTATCAGGGCTACGACATCTTCAGCATGCAACGAACATATAGCCTTGTAGTCATACCTCCAAGTGGTCCCGGCATTCAAGCCGGTCAGAAGCCGAATATAACCATTCTGTGGTAAATCCTCGAACGTAGCACCACGGAACAGAGCATAGTATCCAGTATCATTCGCTAGTGGGCCGGTCTCGACAACGTTCAGGAAGTATTCCTCGTTGCTGTCGATTGGCGCATTGAGAAGGATGTCATATGGCGGATAGATACCGGTTTCGTCCGGCCTGCCAAGATGAATGTTTACAAGGCTTGAGGAGCCGATATGTCTATTCCACAAACAAACAGGACGCTGCCGGTATGTCTCTGTTGTTGATTGCCTATCAACTCTCAGGCCAGGCAATGATGTGTCGATGTGTGCGATATATTGGTCGTTGACATCGAAAATCATAATCTGCGAACCACCTGTTTCACCAGTAACCTCGGTGAGCAAATAAGGCGGATCAATACCGGTCATACCCCAAATCTTGTGTTCAAGATTACGGACGTCATTGACTAACTCGTAGTCGAATGTGGCTGTCGGTGTCGCTGGTTCAGTTCTCGCTGTGAGTTGTGTGCCGAATTCGACACCACCAACCTCTGACCAGACATTTTGTGCGTCGAGAGCCGGTTTACAGTTGAAGACATATTGACGAATCGGCACATCATTAACAGATCCGACCTGGAAGAACCACATATCAACAATCGTTCCGATTGGCAGGATACCGATTGTCTTGTCGAGAATCAGTTGCTTGCTGTTGACGCCGCCTTCCGGATAGCTATATTGCCATACGTTCGTTGCTATAAACGACGCATTATCTGCAACCGTGGCCCCGTGCACGTCCCACCATTTGCAGACGTACTGGTTAGTAGCCAGGATTTGTGTTGTGTAGTCGGTAATAACCGCTGAACGCTTCGTTAGCAAGTTGCCGTTGTATAACAGTCCGCCGAGAATGCCGGGGGCTGATTCCATATTCAAGTCGAAGCGAACTTGATCGCCATTACTGTTGCTACCCATGAACCATACGCATTCAGGAGTAGCGCCGGCACCGGGCGTGAAAGCCCAGCCGACATTCGTTTGGGTGTTGTTCGAAGCAGTTCGCTTCAACACCATCTCGAATTCAGCAACACCAGGAGCAACAGAGTCGTCATATCTCTTGAAGATCAACGACGGATAATTTGTCTTCTTGTTGAGTGAAGTGGCTGGATCTGCCGGGTCGATAATCATCGATTCCGGGAGCAGATAGACCTTTAACTCGCCGTAGGAACTAGTCCCAGGCAACTTACCAGCACAAGAGGGTGGGCGAATAGACGCAACCTCTGTTTCATCTTGGACCCAGAAGATCGATGCACATGTCTCCACATTGCAACTCAGCGGAATCGGCGAATCAACCGTCCATCTGATGACGTTGCCGAATCGCTCGATAGAGACAAACTCGCTACCAGCCGCAAGTATGACGTCGCCCTGTAGCCATCCACCATCATCTGGAAATCCACCGCCCTGGAATCCGACAATACCAAGTCTCATTTGTGTAAGCGCATCGAGCTTACACTTGTCATCTGCCGCCATCAATCCCATCGTATCGCAAGTTGCCGTTGGGATTGGATCGGACGAGATATGACTGGTGCCGTGAATACCAATTTGGCTGATTTGACTGTCGCGACCCCATAAAGATCGGGTCTCAGCATCATAGGCAAATCCGCTGATAATGTCATCAGGCCCGCTAACCTGAATCCACTGCTTATCGACCAATGAAGTGTGCAGGGGTATTTTTGTCAATGGCATATTTTGTCAGTCCTGTTTTGGGGCATCTCTTTATCAGCCAACATTTTGATAAAACATAACTTTTCGCCGCCATACTTTTTCTGATAGCCCTTCGCTTCGGCGAATTCATTCTCCGTCATTTTCAGACTTCTAGCGTGCCCATATAACGTCCGCTTATGCATAACATATCCACGTTTATCAACATACCAATAATCAGCCGGTACAATATGGTGTAATTTGAAATTGCTTGCTCTGTAAATAGTCCCATTATGTCCAACCGTTGTATCGGCATAAGCAATCACCAACCTACAGCTCATCGATCGCAATACTCTTTTTATAAACCAACTGGCGAAATTTTTCTTGTGGTAAGATGGACGGATACACAATCTAGATAATTCCCTAACTTCTCCGTCTACTAATCCGAATTGACCAGCTGTATTCTGTCTTAATGGTGGGCTGAAAACCATAACTGCAATCAGCAGATCGCCAAGGAAAACTCCGTAAGCCTTGCCGCCACGATCTTTTCCGAGATAATGATAGAGATCAAGGAATGTTTTTACCTCGGAAAAACTAACAACCTTTATCTGGAGATCTAGGAAATCGAAATCATGTGTCTCGATATCAACCCCTAGTTTTAGTTTCAGTCTGTCCAGAACCCGATCTTTACAATAGAATTCGTGTTCCCAGACATACATTATCTCGTATTCAGGAAAATATCGATTGATGTACCCGAATTTGGATCGGTCGTTCTGCTGTACCGTGTTGATAGAATGCCAATAATCTCCTTGGCATTCTATCAACAATTTCTTCCCATTCTTATTAGGAACCATACAGTCGAAAGAATAATAACCAATGCATGTCTGTTCTCCCTCTCTATAATAATCGATCTTCAGCTCATCTAAGTAGGTGTAAAGTGTATTCTGGATAGATGATATATGCCCAATTTGTGTAGCTCTCGCAGCAGCCATTCTCTCTTTATACTTCTGATTTTGCCATTTGGCAGTATTGGCAGCAGACATTTTCGCCTTGATTTCAGGAGACGCCAATAATATAGCCATCTTTTCCCTGAAAACCGGGCTCTTCCATATAGCAGCACAAGCAGTACTTACTTTCGCTCTATAAGCTGGATTACGCCATTTGGCGACACTTGCGGCGCTATTGCGACGTTTACAATCGACCTGATTCATCGATTGACGCATTTTATCCTTAAATTGTTGTGATTTGCAGACACAACTATGGCAGAACCAAGGCATATCAATCGTAGACTTAGCCCTTACTACGATTGATTGACTCTTTCCACATTTATCACAGATATATATTACTCGTGGCCTGCGACAAGAAGGCAGGCTAGAATAACCATATTCTGTAAATGTAGCATCCCAATCAACCATAATTACTCTTCAGGCCAAGGCTTCCTACAACGATTGCAGTCGCCATCATCACCGCGTTCTTGTCTAGCCCCACAATGCGGGCAGCATTCTTCTGGATGTTCCGGATCATAGCTTGGATCTTTAAACCTAGATTCAAGCAATATATTTTTTACAGTGCCCTTTTTGAAGCATTCAATAGCACGCTTTATGGCGATGTCGGGACAGTCTGATCTAACAATTAATTCATTATCGGTTACTTCGAATAATACGGTATGATCATAGTCCCATCCGGCATCGAAAAGCATCTCTGCATGATTTATAACCGAGTCAACAATAAATTGCTCTGATAGCACGTCGAAAACAGCGAACAAACTCTTGTGCTTCGCTTCGGTGATTAACTTGGAGCCCGGCTTGTGGCTTCTGATATAGGACTCATATCCCAAGTCATCCAGATGGTATTCAGGGCCATAATCACCGGTCCTGCGTCGACGTCTATCTTCCGGTGCTTCTGGCTCCTTCGGCTCTTCTGGCTCCCTGGATAATTCAGCCTGCCTACGTAGTTCTCTATCTATAGCTAATTGACGTTCTAGTTCCTTAAGCTTCCGTCTATCACGCTTATATCTTGCATCCTTGGCTTTCTTCGCTAACTCACTGCCAGCAATACCAATGCGTTCCGGTGATGTTCTGCGCCTCTGCTTTTCTGGCTCATAAAGTCTTCGCTTCGTCTGCCACGTCTCACGATCTAATTCGTCGGAGCGTTGGTCTATGTCCTTTTCTGGTTCTTTGACGTGTGCTGCTCTACCGGTATCAGATGTCGTCTGTGCTTTCTCGTCCCTCGATGTCGGCTTAGCCTTGACGTATGAATCGAGTGCACTGCGTTCTATACTCTTGATGTACTTGGAGTCGTATGTCCGATAATACATAGCAACATCAGGCAACGCCGACTTTAGGAATCTATATCTTGATCGTAATGAATCTCTGCGGAAAACCTTATCAGCCACTTTACGCAGTTTTTCTAACTGACCGCTGGACAAATAATTCAAATTAATCCCGGCAACCAGATTATTCTTGGTTCTCGGATGCTTCCAATCACCAAGGACAAGAATGTCTGGCTTTGGATCAGTATCGTATGATAAATAGCTGAATGACGACCTAGGATATTTATGCTTACCAAGACGGCGGCTACCAGTATCCCTGAGACTTTTCTCTGCTAATAATTTCATAGAACTGATTGTGCCAATATCTTATTAGGCGTGAAGTTAGTCTCAGCACCATTTATCGTAACTTCGCCGAAGCCACGCGATTCTAAGGTGTATAGAAGATTCTCGATGTCTCGTGTGGCTCCGAACATATTCAGATTTCTGATATCATCGATCGCTATTGTTCCCTTCAATTGCGATAGTTTAGCTATAACTATGAATAATTTCTTCGCAACTGGTGGTAACTTACGAAACAGCTTGGCTTGGTTGCTTTGCTTGCTTTCAACAATAGGAACCCTAATTGTACTCATAATATATCTACCAGATACGACAAAGGCGACAGTCATGCGGTGCGTCAGCCGCTATCTGTCGCCTTTGTCGAGAGGTCGAAATCACACCCGTCGCGGCATCGGTCTCCGTGGTGGCTGTTGAAAGCCTTGGTCGAAATCAAGATAATCATCCGATCCGGCGAGATTTTCGTCTTGTCGTGCGCCGAGTTCGAGTTCCGGCTCTACTGCAGCTCTTCGCTCACCACAGCCGTAGCATATGCCATGCTCGTCTGGTGCTTCAACCGATCCACAGTTCGGGCACATATTGCCTTCGGGATCGATGTTACCAGGTGCACCAGCACTGTACTCGGGCTCATCGTCAAGCTCGGGCTCAACTTCACCACCGATGTTGTCATCCCATTGGTCCTCATAACCGCGATGAAATGCTTCTCGCTCTGGCGTGTGAATTTGGGTTCCCCAGGCTTCTGACATCGTTTGGAAAGCACGCTGTGCAATTGGCCAGCTAAAAGGGCCGACCACAGCAGCACCCCAATTATGATTCTTCACACGGCAAGCAACGCCTTCTGAAACAACTCGGTCTGCGAAGGCACTTGCAACCTTACCGGTCTTGAACAAAATCTTGCCTTCGCAGGCGATCGGATCACGCCGCTTAATTCTGGTAAGCGGCAGGCGGTGCCGATGGATGACTTCCTTCTGATGAGGAATGGAGTACAGAGCTTCAAGCACAACAGCCTTGCTGTCGCACACCTGCAGCAATTCCTCGACAACGGCCAGTGCATCGGTGAGCGTCGGGAAAACGGCCTTCGACCCTTCGGCTGTCACGCCGAATCGGACCGTATACTTGCCAGCCCTGCCGATCTTTCTGGCACCACGGGTAATAGCTTCCTTGACTACATGCGACAGACGAAGAATATTCTCCTTCATCGTTCCAGAGCCACCCTTGAAAGCGGCTTGCCCGCCCGTATTCTTCATCTTGGGCTTCAGCGGAGTCTGCTTGCCGGGGATTTCGCTTGTGATGCCGTCAGATGCCGCACCCGATGTGCTTTCACACGTCTCTTGAGGAGGTACCTTCTTGCCGAGTTCGCCTTGGCCCTTCTTCGTCTTATCAGACGTATAATGACCATTCTTGTCGGCCTTGGCGTCTTCGCCATTCATTTCGCCGATGTCGCTGCTCTCACGCAAGAAATCGCACATGACACAGCCGCTCTCGTCCAAGGTCGTGCCGCATTTGGCACACTTGCGAGATTCGACCTTCATCTTCACGACTTCCTTCGATGGGTCAACAGCGTTCTGCTCGTCCTCTTCACGACCCTTCATAGCGACAGAGGCCGCTTTGCCTTTGACGCCAGAAGCAATCTTGTTGATCAAGCCACCGGATTCAGCCGAGTCACCGATTTCCTCACCAGGAGCCTCTTCACAGACCTCCTCGGTGCATTCAGCCGTTTCCTCTTCACCGCCTTCCTCACCGCCTTCGATCTCGTCAAAAGGGCGGTCGCCTTCGGCAGCCTCGTCTTCCGGTGTCTCGGCGGATTCGTCGTGCCCAGCCATCATGTTGGCGGCTCTTTCGAAATCGACGCCGATTTGCTGGAATACGTCAGCCAGATCATCTGGTTGCTCTTCGACTTCCATATCAGCTTCGATTTCGCCTTCTTCGCCAGGAATTTCAGGGACTTCAGCTACTTCAGGAACTGGCTCATCGACCACTTCTGGAGGCACTTCGTCCTCTTCAGCCACGGGAGTGGCAGCTACAGCGCCTGTGCCGACCATTTCGGATAGTGGACGTGGTTGCCAGAATCTGCCGCTTGCATCATTCCCTTCATAGAACATGAACTTGCGGCTAGATGCCATAAGGGCTTTCAAGTTCTGCTCAGAAAGAATGGTTTGAACGCCGTGAGCATTACAGAGTTGTTGGAAGTCTTCCAGGCAGACGTAAGATGAATTCTTGCTGAAGGAGTCGAACAGGTCCTGGAGGTTGATGCTGTCGCCTTCCATGATAGTGGCGATATTATCAAGCGACCATTCTTCGGCCACGCTGTTACCCATCGTGTCCCGGCTGCCATTCAGAGGCTCGAATTGGCCACCCTTGTTCTTCTGCATCGAGTTCTGGCCAAGCTCGGCACCCATCGTCTTGATGGCAGTAGTGATGCCGTCGTCGGCGCTACCGGCAGAAATGTTCTGTGTCTCGAAGGTCCCACCCGTATTCTTCTGCTTGGTCTTCAGGTTGAGATCTTTGAGTTTGGTAGTAATGCCATCGGTAGCTTCACCAGAAGTGCTTTCGCCAAACTTCTCGATACCGGCACCGGTATTCTTTTGCTTGCCACCGAGCTTGTCGGTCTTACCACCCATACTAGTCATGAAGTCGCCTTTGACTCCCTTGTGGTCTTGGACAGCTTCGGATAGACGTGATTGTGCCATTGCTAGCTCCTGTAATCGAATTGGTGCCTCAATATCATCGCGGCACTCTGGATCAAGCTCGTTAAGAACCCTCTTGACCGGCTTACCGGGTTGTTTGACGATTCGCTCCGGATGACCCATGACGTTGATGTCATCCGTCTCATCTTTTCCTACATCCGCAGCGTTTTTGACGTTTCGCGGTTTATCATTCATAAGATATTTTTGAGCGTCATATATTAGAATTCTTTTTGAAGGCTCTAATTTGCCAGTTCTTCTCAGGTATCTCAGATTTGTATGCCGCCGCGTCATATGGGATATATTCGATATAGGCGCGGTCTTCTATTATAATCCATTCACAGTAGAATTGTCTAGCGCAGAAGTCCCGTATCTGTTTCTGAAGGTCATCACTAGAGAATATTATTCTCCTGGGGAATGTAGCCAATGACGGGTCATAGTATGTGAAGACTTTATGTTTGTTGTCTTCTTTGGTTTTTTGTGGAGTCTGCAATACCTTAGAATCATCAATGAGCATGGCTGGGAAATTTTGCATCAAGAATGATTCTAATGCCAAAGCCCACTGCCTATTCTTAACAATGGCTTGTAATAGATCATACATCTTAGCTCTATTTTCCGCGCATCCCTGTCCACTCATCAAAAAATTAATCAAATTCGCGTGCATCGTCGAGTCGAGACTCTTCAGCCACGTAAGAAATAATTCTGATTTAGCCAGGTAGCAAAATTCGTTCGAATTTATCTTCTTCATAATTAGGCTATGATCGGAAACAGGATTATGTCAATATTTACGCCTTTAATTGCCGACTTAGCGATTGCCTCAAGCTGTGGTATACGTTTAAACAAAACAATCCCACTTTCAGGAATATTTGTAAAATGCATACCATCAAGCGTTGGCCAGGCGAAGCTGGGATGGCCATATTTCTCGACGCAAGCCTGCATACCATCTATGTATTGCTGCATTATGATGTAGTCTTGGCCAGCGAGATCAACTAGTATGCCGTTATGCTCAGATAAATGCCATCCCTCTAGCATCTTGACTTGTGCGTAGCTTATCGCACACGTGTCTTCTAATTGATATCCCTGAGGTTCATTTTGAACGAACGAGTCTTTTTCGGTGAATCTGACACTTACCTTGCCACTGCCATCTAACAAAACTGGCGAAACAAGCTTCGCATCAACTGCTCCGCCTTGATGATCTATCTCAATAGTCAAACCGCGATAATTCGATCTAGCAGTATCATCATCTATGTAAGCTCCAAGATTCGGGAAACGCTTCACGACTTTACCACTGGTAGATTGATATTCTATTTCAACATGACCAGTATATTGCTCACCTGATCTAAAACAACAATCAATGATGTCGACTACATATTCACCTTTCGGTAATTCTGCGGACGCCAACTTGAAGAAACCTGGATTGCTTTCGTCAACATCAAGCGTTAACTCAACAGCAACATCTTTTGTCAAGTTTTCTACGGCTTTGACATTGAATTTGACCTCTACACCAGCCATAATCCACGCACCGTTCAACGACCAATCATTGCAATTGGCTGTGATAATGACCGATCCGAAATTTGATACATCACCTATACAATCGTTAGTATTCCAGCCTAACAGAGTGCATCGATAACTGTTGCCACCAACTACATCTGTCATTTGGTCTGGTACAACTTCTACTGGCTCTAATTGTTCGATAATTATTTGCACGCTGCGTTTTTCTGGTCCGATATTGAAGCCGCCAGAATAAGCATTCGGTGCAACACGGCATAAAATCAAGTCGTTAATAGCAAAAGGACTACCGACCGTTATCGCCACAGCATCAGGAACTGGGTTTGTCCCGCACCTGCTCGTGTACCATATTGAAAGCGACCCATCTCCAATAGCAAAATCTCGCGTTAAAACGCTGCCACTACCATTCGGTAATTCTCTGCAAAACCTTCTATCGGTCTTTGATGACCTGGGACCAATAGCACCGCAGCTAGAAGAATAAGGCTGCTGTAATCGCTGAGGATGCTCGATACGCATTTGCAACCACCAAGCCTCAGTCGGACCCTGCGTTGCTTTGATACTATTGTCTGTTTGTATCAAAGTACCAGACCACCCATCGCCAGCACCTTGCAAAAATTTCACGTTCTGCGTGGCTATAGATAAATCGAATTTAGACAACTTACGCGATTTATTAACTATGCAGATATTATAAACACCATTGAAGAGCTTATCAAAGAACGCACCATCCTTTGATGTCATCATACCTAAGTTGTCATGATAGTCGGTGCCGAACCTATCTGTATAGAAAACGTCAAAGTCGGCATCAGATTCAATTTTCAATACAACAGGCTCACTGATTTCGAATGCTGACATCGCCTCTGAAAGCGATATATCAGCATTCGGATCTGCTAATATCTGCTGTTTTACTAGCGTCTCAAATCTAGCATCACCAGGCATAATCAACTCTGCAGGTATGCTGGATGATAACACCCAGCTCGAAGTCGGCTTAGCTTTTGTCAAAACATCAAATGACATTCTGGCTAAATTCTGGCTACCATCAGTTCTATGTACAAATTGTACTGTTCTGCAACTACGCAACTCCATAGCCTGTTGCGAGACAGGATTAGCGACAGGATGACACGGCTGATCTACTTCATAGTAGTTCGGATCAGTCTCCGACGTTTCATCTGTCCCTGCATACACGACCCATAAACCGTCAGGAATACCAGTGAATACGATCTCACCTTGATTCGTCGTCGATGTGCCAGCATACGCAGCACATAATGTATAACCTGTCGTATAGTATCGTATCGAAACCCATGTACTATTAATGCCCTCTGCATCACCACGAACAGTAACGACGAGAACGTTCGAGCCAGATGAGCACTTTACTATTTGTTGTATCGGAGTAGTCGCAACACCTGTCGTAACAGTCGATTGCAACTGTGTGATTTGCAATGTTACCGGTTGGATTAACGACCAATTAGGAGGAGCAAATAAACATCCACTCTTTTCCAGCGAAATATTATACTGCTCTAAGCTCGACAGATTCTTAAAATAAATATCACCATCACTATTTGTTTGACCGTACGCTAAAATCGTACCACCAGTCGATTTGACATATACTATCACCGACTTACATAACGACAACGGACTGCCAGTTACCGTCACCCGTAACTCAGAACTTGTGGCTGGATTGTTAGATCGGAACGCATTAACAGCCAACTTACGTGCTAATGATACTCCAGGCGGCAGATAAAGATTAACACCAGGCGTCACCTTCCCATAGATCGTGCCTTGTGAAACTTGCGACGTACCGCTACCAGTCTCTGGAATGTCGAGTGCTACGTTGTAATCAGCCGGATAATCATGTACCGGTACTGCCGCAGCGGATGATGTCAAGACAGCATCGCGTTCAACATATCTCGGTATAAAGCCAGGCGGGCATTCATCATATTTCAATGCTTTGCCGTCTGACGACAGGATAATACCAGTCACGCAAGGCGAACCGCCAACAGGATCTTGATTATTTGGTAGATTGTGGATGTTTTTGGCACCGAAGCCCGTCCCACAAGCTTGATCCATAATAGTTGTGTTGACGACCGACTTACCACTCTGTCTCGGATTGCCATCGATGACTATACTTTGAGCAGTGGATTGGATGGCTTCATTTGACACTGTAGTTAAATGCCCGGTAGCTGGATCAGTGAAAGAAACCGATGTCGATGAGCTGCCCTTCAACGTTATTGCTTGTGCTGCTTGAATCCGCTGCTCTTCGATATATTTCCTAGTCTCTGCGTTCCTAGATTGAGATTGGCAGTATTCGAGTGCACAACATAAGGCTGCCTTTTGTTCGTCGAACAATCCGGCCATTACTGAGAGCCAGAACTGGACGATATTTTCGCAGTCACTTTTAATGGCGACTACTTCACGATTGAATTCAGCTTCGATCGCACCTAGGATACTCGAAACGTCAATATAATATACCTGTTGTGAATTACTATAGCATGTCTCAGGTAACCAAGTAATGATAGCTTGCGATACTGAATTCGGTAGTGCTATTAGCCAATTACTGTTTGCAGTTGAAGAGAGCTTTAACTGCGAGGGACAAGCTTCCGGATTACCTATAATCGACCGTGTAACAACCAAATAATTTTCAGTCTCGCTAACTTCTTCTGTCGCAATTGCTGTCACGGCACGTGTAACGCTTTGGTTCACTCTTTCCAGCGATGCCGGTTCCGGCTGGACTGTGATGCTTGAAGGAGCATTGGCACCATTATCACCAATAGGCCCATCTGGACCATATGGCAAATTATCCTGACCTCTTACTCCCGTATTGCCTTTATCGCCCTGAGGGCCACGCGGAGAGCGAACGACAAATCGACCGCTATCGACCATGTATTGGAAGAATGCGTTCGTATCAACGGTAAAATTGAATGCGTAAGTATTCTGGTGAATCTGGCGGCTGATACTCGATATATTACTAATCTTAGCGTCACTGTCGATCTGAACGAATTCATCGCCCTCCATCAATGCTATGGTTCCGCTGGTAAAGGCGTAATCGTAGTCTGCAACGCTAATTGTTGCTTGTGGTGGCGGGACAACAAGCCCATTTAACTTCTTTAGATCGGCGGATGACATCAATCCAGATATCAACGGAGTGGCTAAAGAAATCGTGCCTCCCTCTTGTTGATGCCAGATATGTAACGTGCCGTCGTAAACGTAAGTAAGGCCGTCCTCGACAACTACTGTGTCACCAGTCTTCGGGTTTTTAGGGAAAGGCATATTATTGTTCTCGCTGTCCAATAAGCACTGGCGGTATATGTCTCCAAATTCTGACGCGGACATTACCGACTGAGTTGCAAGGCGGCGTCAATCTTAATCTATGTGGCACAGTGAATTCCATGTAAAAGCAATTATTCAAGCTTGCTGTGTCGACCGATCGAAATGCTTCAACGCTTGGGGCTTCCAATTCTATCGGATACCCTACAGAAGTCCAGCCTAGACCAATGCTGCTTTTCCATTCAATCCGCATCCCACGTTTGCCGCCAACGACAAAAACAGCGGGATCTCCATTCAACAACAGGAACGCACCACTTATATATTTAACTATGTATCCGCCCGGTGGAAGCAATAATGATTCTAAATCAGGAGAAGTCCTACTACAAACATTCGTCGATCTAACGGCGCTCGTTGGATTACCTTGGAGGTCTAATATCCCAAAATCGACTGATAGGGCCTCGATATATTCTGGCCCGAATACGCTAGCTGCAATACTCATAGGCGTACCTTAGATCACGGGCTGCCGCAGTCGGAGCACGGAATTGTAGTGCTAACAACCTGCTGACAAACGCCGTTTCTATAGCTACTCCACCAAGCTTCGTCGCCGACGTGGAAAGTAATGTCATTCTCTTGATTTAAGAAGAATGTCGTAGCCTCACTAACTGCCTGCAGCCATCTACCATTGAATGTAATTTCAGCAACTAGAGGGTGCTTATAACCATAGGTCGTATAACCAGCGGCAGGCACAATACATTGCAAGGCAAGGACTGCACTAGTAATTTCGTCGTTCATAACGAATCCAACATCAGTCTCAATTGTATCAATCGTGCCAGATGTTCTAGGTCCTATCCATCTTCCTAAAGCCTCATCATAATATGATAATGGCGATGACGAATCGACACTGACACCATGGGTAGTATTATTATGCTCGGTTACGACGCTATTTATCCAGTATCGCAGATTGGGCTTCATAGACTCGGTTGTATCGAGTAGTACTACAACCATATCAGGGCAAGCAGCACCAAAGTTCGTGATCTCATTATAGAATTCCATTATATCAGTCGCAGTAACACGTTGGATGCCAAAGCCACGCCATGGTATGACTTTGTGAGTAACGGTGCCCTTGCTATCCTTCGGAAAGCTGCCGTCTTCAATAGGAATATCGATATTGGTTCCCCATGAAGTATCCGGTAATATATCTTGTTCATCTTGTGTAAAGGAGTGAGTTTCATCGACAATCCAACCACTAGTCTTGGAACCGTCAGCTAAGGTGTATTGGTCTGGGCCACGATCTGTCTGCTCTGGATAAGCTGATGGACCTGGATTAGCAAGCTGCAGTATTCCTACAGTCGCATACTGCCCAGGGCATAACGATCCAAGCCAGGTATTCCATTGTTCCTTATCTCGTTTATAATTGTCATAGCCGGTGTTGAATCCTGCACCTTCATAGCTATGATAGCCGTCATTTGTAGTGCGTGTGGCACTGCAATTTGATTCATCGGTTATCACCATAATGAGCATTTGATAGGCTGCTGTCGGGATATATGTCGGTCGTGGCATCCAGTAATATAGCAGTTGCTCGATTATACCAACAGCACGTCCAAGCCATCGCTCGGCGGCGTCAATCGTCGACCGGACATACAACGTCGGGAACAAGATAGTCTGCTTTGCTGGCGACACATATTCCCAACCCCATAGATATTGATCACCCGCTGCTTGTACTACATAGCCATCAATCGATGGCGGTATCGCTAGTTCACCAACTTTATTTGTTCCGATATCAACAGTATCGGTCATTATATGTAGATTCGGATAAGTTTTCTGAATAACAGATATGCCAGCAGTAACGATTTTGTCGACATCGGTTGGGCTACCGAGTGAGCCGGATGTATCGACGACAACATATAAAATAGTAGCATCGTACTGGCCACTATTTGTAATAGCCTTAAACGTCGCCATCATATCATCTGATGTGAATGATGGTGCGTTCGTTTGAACTATTGTTATTCTATTTCTATCAGTATCACCGGGCCATGCAGAATTACTTGGTTTCAGAGCACCACCACGAGGCGGAGCACCACCATATCCTTGAGGTTGCAAGATACCAAGCCGGACTTTGTTGTCGCTGCCGTGCAACACTGCTAGTGAATCTTTCCACTTAGCTATGTCATAGTCCCAAGCCGTCATACCTTGCGGTATTCCGGTAGGTCCACTAACACCATCTGGTCCTTTATAACCATTATAGCTATAGATTGGACTAGCTTCATCGGCGATACACATAATCACAACACGGTCATTGCCAGGAACCGTTGCTGTCGGACATTGATAGCACATATATCTGCTAGCTGTAGCTGTGGCGTCTAGAAGCCAGCGGTCATCCTGATTGTGGTCTTGAGACGATGAGCTAATACTAGAAACGAAGCATATATTAGGATGCCTCGTTTGCAGTTCAGCAACGGCATCATCAAGCGCGACTTGTTCTTCTAATGCATATTGTGCATCGGTACTTAGTGCCTTAGATTTATAGAGGATGTTAATTTGATTTGGCTCGAAGTTGCTACCGCACAACTTGATTTGATCTTCATAGTCATATTCTACTCTTGTTAGCATCCTCTCCACAAAAGTAACGATATTGTCTGATGTTATTTTCGGTGTCTGTACCGGCAACAAATGATAAAAGGTTTCACTTCTCATCGAGTCATACGGGAACGTGCAGTCCGCATATTCCATATCACGCTCATCTCCGTAGTAAGCACCATCAGTGTTCGGAATTTGCAATAGCCCTAACGCCACGATTTGGTTCGCAGTCAATCCGTTGATAAATCGTTCCCAAGCAGCCTTATCGTTGTTGTAATAATTGACTATCGCAAGGTTCGCATCAGGAATGCCAGTGACATAAACCGGATTTGCTTCGTCTGTAATGATTACTTGCATCATCCGATATGGCAACAGGCATTTAGCCGGATCTGTCGGATCAAAAGGTGCTGATGTGGAGTACTTCGTACGCATAAGCGTTGTCGTATCAGCGGTCGTGCTATCGCTTAAAGCTACCGCCAAAGTCGTTACACCGGTTGCATCAGGTGCTGGTTGAGGACTTTCACCAGCCTCAATGATCGGAACAACAACTTCAATCTTAAGCACGACTGCTGTATCTGCAGTATGCGTCGTTGGCGTTGTACTGTCTGCTCCTCTGGTGACGGTCCAAATCGTAGTGCCATAGCCACTAGTAACCAGCATATGTTCCGTCCCAACGATAACTGTGTATGGCCCAGTTGTTGGGAATCCAGCGGGTGAGTCTATACCTATCGTCGTGGCTACTTCATCGATATCCGCCATCAGTAGCGTATTAGCTACTCCCTGTGAACAATCAGATGGCGCAATTCCAAGACAAAACTCCAAGGGGCGCTGAAATTCGCACTGGGCGACCTGTTGTGCGATTGATGATAATACAGTACGAGCAGCCGAATCCTTACTCTCAATATAGCTCTTCATTTGAGCCATCCACGTATCTTGGAAGGTCTCAAGTTTAGTTTTATAAGAATCAACCACAACCGTGATGAGGTCAGTCAGCTTCGTCAATTCGATTGGCAGTGCCTGACCTACTTCTAAGTCGGGTGACATCTTTACTAATAAGACTTCTGGGTCATCTGGCAACGGGTCGCCGTTGGGAATCGACAACTTCCAGTCATCCAATGTGACATAATCCTTGCCATTCTCTGCGACTGTCGGATAGATAAGCGAGCGTTGAATAGGCTGTGCTGCTAGCTGATCTGCTGGTGCCGTATTCGATGGCACATTCATCTTAGCTGTCGTATAAGAAAGCCGACCACTGGCACCATCAATTTGCAATGCGACAACTGCTGTGTCGACGATATCAGAAGTATCAACTACTTTGATGCCGCTAAAGGTATAAGCGATAGTAGCATCCGTGCCAGGATCGCCCTTTTCCCCAGCAGGGCCGTCGTTAAAACCATCCTTACCTGGTAGCCCATCGGGGCCTTTCTCACCCTTTTTGCCTGTTGGACCCACTACCTCCAGACACAATGTATCTAGGAATGTGGTGTTGAGCGAAAATTTCAAACCAGCTAAATTAACGCCGGTAGGGTCGTCCGGAAGAGGCTGTCCTAAATAAGGCGATCCGCTAGCATCGATACACTCGATCTGCAAGCTATCGCTATGCAGTTTTACAGCACCACTAACTAATCCGACGCGATTATCTGGCGACCTTATAATCGCACTCTGGTCAGTAATAATTCCAAAGGCACCAGCAATAACAGGAATGGAGTCGAGGAATCTCTTGTCCTGTGGACTCATCAAGCCGGTCGTGTTTACGTCGGCTAATGGGTAAGTCGTTGCTGAGCCGATATTAACCCAAACATCATACTCAGATGACCAGCGCCACCTAACCAAATTCCCATCTACCCATATCTGGCCATCGACCGGATTGGTTGGCAACTGGACTGGTATGGAACCATTATTCTGTATAGCCATAGGATGACCCCGGACCGTTTTCAATATATTTCATCCCATATCTACTATGATTGGTGCGGTCGATTCCGCACAAGTGCAAGGCATAGTAGCCATACAACAGCTGCGATGAAATATGACCGGACATCCGCTGCAAGGAAGCGTTCAGCTAAACTCTGAGCACCGAAAAACGCAAAGATTATCAGTGCTATTGTTGCGAATATCGCTACCTTTGAGAACTGCATTAATCTCCAGTGGCCTTGTTAAGCTGGTGGGCGAAGGCCATGATAGCACTGTTCGGGCTGCCATGCTCCAGGATATGAGCACTCAGAGCAGAGCAGAAATCGATATCAAGTACCATAGGAATATGGTCGGCCATAATAAAGAATGCACCAAGACCAATACCAAACTGACCTGACTTTTGCTTTGGTCTGTCACGACGACTGCACTCTTGGTCTTGGCTATTGTCTTCTGATTGCGGATTACGGTCGTAGGGATTTACTTCGCTCACGTCAACTTCCTCGTGGTCTTTCGGGGCTTTTTTGCAGGTCTTCTCGTGATTGGTCAAACCAGATCTGCTCTTCGCTGGCTTACCACAAAACCTACAAACCAATCGATCTGTTGCCTCATCCATCGCTTGCTAACCTTTCATCAAAGAGAGTGCTATTATGATTACGACCTACAGAGAGTCAAACGCTCAAAAATAGTGTATGGGATCATTCTTCGAAGAACTAGAACTCGTTAAAGCGGGTAATACATTATACCAACACTGGCTGGACTATGCCCTGTCTTTCACCAAGGAAGACATACGAGAAATTATCGAGAATGGCATGACATACCAAGCAGACAGTCTAAGATCCATGATACGTGAGCTAATTGCTGGACAACCTGTATCAAAGACCTTACATCGCAAACTAGACATAATCTTAGTCGCTGCCCGACGACAAGCTAACCAATTGAGATAACGCAAATTAAATACGTACTGCATTACGAACGAACCGCATCAGCTTAGTGTGTTCTTGTGGTAGTCGTTTACCTTCTCTAGCTCTCCACTCAATAGTAGAAGCGGCTGCATGTGCTTTGCTATAATCTAAACCGTTCTGTAGCATTCTATGCCGCTCGTAGAATTCATGTAGAGCGATGTATGGTAATTCGCTGGGATGGATAGCCGAATCTAACCAGATCTCGTCCCTTGGCACCCAATCATACGGACCGTTATTACCACCTAGTGCGAAATCAACTTTGTACTGATTACGTACTACGTTTGCGTCGATCAAATAAAACTTGATGCCGAATATATCACCAAGTTTTCGCACATAGGTAGCAGGATCAGGAGTACCAGAAGCATTATCTTGTGATGGTGTGACTTTTGATCGTTCTGCTTTCTCAGCTAGCTCACCAGCATCATAATCACCAGACAACATTCCAGATACTAAGCCGAAAACAACAAATGGCAATTCTTCTTTTGATATCGTGTTCTCAACCCAGCCTTCATTCTCCGGAATCGCATCTATAATTGCGTGGCTAGCAGATTCATTGAATTCCTCAAGCCCGTTGCTTATAGAGCGGACTTGCTCGCCGTTAACACGATAGATAGAAATATCACCAAAACGACCTATGAGTTTCTTACGGACCTGCTTGGCAGGGTTATGAAGTGCGGCTAGCTGCATAAGATATCTTTAATCTAAGAAATCATTCCATTAGGATGAATGACCTCAGCAATCCTAGCGATACCGTCTGGATATAATATCTCAGCTATAGTTTCTGCAATCTCACGACGCATTTCTTTTTCCTCATCGCCCATAGCCTCAAACAATTCCACCAATGTATGAATCTTAGTATCATATCGTAGTATTCTACTGACTAGTTTCTTACGCACTCTGTCTGCGTTCATGTTGTGTCCTATGTTCCTATATTAAATACCAACGTATTTGACTCCTATCAAAGAAACGTCAGGATAGCGAGAAGGAGAACAATTATGGCGTTAGTTTGGCCAGCACCCGACGAGATCACCGAGAGATTACAAGAAGTCAAGGACAAATACCATTCACAACTTGAAAGCGTATCGATCGTCATCGAGCTATCGGACGCCAAGCCTTTCAAGGTCAATAGGTTGAACTTGGGTAATCTCCGCAAGTTCTCAACTGCCAATAAGATTTGGCAGAAGGGCGATTTTGATTTTTGTATCACAATTGTCGGCGAGGTCTGGCAAGAGATATTACAGGGAGATCAACGTGATGCCCTAATTGATCTGCACTTGACGAGGATCGAGCCGGTATGCGAACCACAGGTCGTCGTCGAGAACAAGAAGCGCATAATTTGTAAGGACGACTTTGGTAGAATCATCCTTACAGAACAGCAAAAGCTTGATAAGAATGGTGAGCCGAAATGGCGAATTCTCCCGATCGATCTTGGAGTCTTGGCACAAAACGTGCGACGTTATGGATATTGGTTCGATGATCTTGTGGAATTCCGCAAAATCGGCGAAATAGTAGGCCCGTCCAATGAGGAACTCTCTGCATAGAAGCATATGAGGGAATTATGAATCGACGGACCCATGAGCAGATCGTTGCCGAATGCACCTACGCAGTTGCGTGTTGTTACGACCACTACTGCGATGAAGGCTTGAGTGAGGATGGCTTCGTGGCTGTACGTGAGGCACTGATGGCAGCTTTGCCTCATCAGGGTTCGGGGGTTGCTTACCGCGAGTCGGTAGAAGAAAGCCCCTGGGCTGAGTTTCGATCTCGTATTGTTTGGCCCGTGGACTGGGATCACATCGAGGATTATGGCAACACCCCTACAGGCAACATGGGATTTCACAAATGAGCATTCAATCACGTATCAATGCATTACCATGTATCGAAGATTTAGAAACCAGACTATCAACCGGTGAAAAACTTCGCAGTCTTTTAGATGCACGAAATACTGGCCGCCTGATCGAATGCCTCGATGACGGTTTCGTACGTTTAGTCGACCATATGGGAGACGATGCAGCTATCGTTCAAGCTGCCAGAGTGAGTTATGGTACTGGGACAAAAGCTGTTAGCGATGACAGGTCACTAATACGTTACTTGATAAGCCATCGGCATACATCGCCACTAGAGATGGTCGAATTCAAGTTCCATGTCCGCGTTCCAATGGATTGTTGGCGTCAGTGGATCAGGACGAGAACAGCAAGTGTGAATGAATATTCAACACGGTATAGCGAAGCTATCGACAGCCGTAGCATAACGAATGATGGCCAATGGCGATTACAATCCAATGATCGCAAACAAGGTTCCGATGACTTTCTGCCACCAGAACAGACAAATACTCAGACAGTGCAAAACGATTTGAGTTATTACGAATTTACTGGCAAGTATCTCTCAAAAAGAGAAGCAGAACTACATGAGCTTGCTGATCGAGTTTACCAAGAAAGACTCGATGCAGGCGTTGCCAGAGAACAGGCTAGAAAAGATCTGCCGTTAAGCACTTATACTGAAGCATATTGGAAGATTGATGGCAACAATCTGTTCCATTTCTTAGGGCTGCGCATGGATAGCCATGCTCAACTTGAAATCAGGACCTACGCAAATGCTATCGCAAAACTCATCCAAGGTATAGTACCTTTCGCTTGGGAGGCTTTCGAGGATTATCAGCTTAATGCTATGACACTAAGCCAACAAGAGGTATGGGAAATCTACGGGTTACTACATCCCAACAACCCGACCGGATGCAATCCGATGAGCAAGAGAGAGCGAAAAGAGCTTGCCATCAAATTAGAACGTCTCGGTATCGGTTAATCTTCATATGCTCCTGTGCTATAACAATCCGTAGTTTGGATTTACATAACACCATCTAGGAGTTTGCTATGATGACCGAAGTTGAAGCGAGGACAAAAGGTACCGCCATGATGCGAAAGCTCAAAGGCACCGGATGGAAACTCAGCGTTCATGAAAATTGCGGTTGGTACTTCTCCGCCCACAACAAGTACATCTCGATTCACGAGAGCCATGGAAAGTTCTTTGCTTTGTTTTCAATCAAGCCCGAAAACGTTCCATGCGGCGATAGCTTCTGGCCAGATAGTGGACACTTTGACGACCCTCAAGAAGCCGTTGAAGCTTTCATGAAGGAAGCACGGTTTTTCCTCAACAATGTCCGCCGTGCGGTAGATTATACCGAGAAGCACGTGCTGGTGATGCGAAGATAAGGGACGTACCTTAGCGATAGAAGCGTCCAACATAAATCGGACGCAGCGGATAGCCCCAACCGTAGCTAGGACCATAGTACGGATAGTTGGTGTAATTGTATGATTTGTACTTGTACTTGTAATATGACCGGTACCAGTATGTGCTTGCTTGCAGTTGCATTTTGGCTACTCGCATAGCATAGTTTCTATCGTCTTGCAACTGCTTCTTCTCCTGCTGCAGAACGTATGCCTTCGCCGTCACAGCTATCATCGTCGGCGTCATATCATTTAGCTTCTTCTCCCATTCGGCGACTTTCTTATCATTGAAATGCAAGTCGACCATCAAATGAGCCAGCAGCCATTGTTTTTGCTGTTCTGTGCTCATATAATCGATCGCCTTGTGCTGCGCGATGACACCGGTAGACTGTGCAGCGTCAGGCTTTGGCGGAGAAGGCACTTGCGCAAGCGATAAGGCCGTAATGAGGATTAACACGTGCATGATGTCTCCTAGTCATCAACTCCGACCGACATAAACTGCTCATGTAGATTGGTCAGCTTCTGATAGAATATCACCAGCCCTGGTCCGTCACCGAGCATAACAGCATCGGTCATATTTTGTAACTCTTGAGCCATACCTATATAATAGTGCTCAAGCTTCTCTAGCTTCTTAGTGACTTTCTTCAACTCTCTAGATCGACGTATGAGCTTGATACTCATACTGATTGACATACCAGCACAAAGAAAACAAAGAATACTACTAATCGTACTAATCACTACCATTTTCTTCGCTTCCAAAACGTCCAAACATGCAGACAATTACAGCACTTGTACTCTTGTCTGCGTGGTGATTGTTTGTGCAAGTAACCAGCACATTTGCCGCAGCACGGGCAACGCTCCACGGTCGGTCTTGGTTTGCTCATCACCTATCTTTGTAGACCGCTAATCAAGATTGATGATTCGATTTATTTCGGGGTCCGGGGATGGCTTCGGTGGTTCTGGTTGCTCTGGCGGCAACGTCGTCGTTGGTACAGGCGGCTTGGTTTCAGTGATATTGCCGAAGTTGCCAAGCCGTTCTCGCACAGCGACTAAGATTAAAGGGAGGTCGAGGCTATGGGCTCGATTACCACTTTCGGCGTTATCGATAGCCTTGATCAGATCCTTCTGATTAACAATACCAAGCTGCCATCCACGGAGACACGCCATTGTTGTGATAAGATTCTCTTGGCAGATATCCTTGTATAGCAGCCAAACTCTGTATCCATAGATATGCAACGAATCAAGAATCAACAAAGTACCGAACGGCAGGCCGTTTGGGTCGATCTCGGTGCCCCATTTCACAATCTCAGTACAAACCCGCAAAGCACCAGGATTTCCACCAGCTATTTTCGTGATAGCGGTCAACATCGTATCCTGGCCGGTAAGCCTCTCGGCAGGCTCCACAAACGGTTTGCTAGCAGCCCAAGCCATTCCACCCATTTTTCGCTCCAATGTCAGAAGTAATTCTTCCACAGATAATTATAGCACGAGATGGTGCCAGATTTAACTTTAAATACACTATCCAAATATATAATTGGAGCTATCAAAAACAGGAATATAATAATGAGCAGAGCAAGCCGCGTAGATGACGAATTAAACCAGTATAATGAAATCGCACAAACAAATGGTTGGGCGTTTTCAGACGTCAACATACGTGATCTGCCACCAAACACGCAGAAGTATGTAGAAGCGTGGCTCTTACCTTTTGGAATCCAGCCAAGAATACATAAGCCGGTAATAGGAAATACCTATGTGTTCGCAGTGGATGACGACTTGATAAAATATTTCATCCACAATTCATCGATAGGATCACATATGTGGGGGGATAAGAACTTCGACAACATCGACAACAACGATGCTCTGGCACATTTAGCGACAAAGAAGTATGGCGGAGACGCAAGAGCAATCAAAAGATTATTCAGTGCTATAGATCAAAAAATGAGCTACGAGGACAATTAATGAAACTGCAAAAACTATCAGAAGATGGCGTAACCAAAGAACGCAAGCAAACTTCTCAGCCGAAAACGAAAGTTTGGCAAAACGACGCGCATCAAGGAAAGAAGTGCAACGCTGCCAGATCTGTCGGGCCAGAAACAAAGCCGTATCGATGGGGAACTGGTAAGCCGATGTCGGGCGACGGCTATGAAGAACAAATAATGCCGGTAGGACATTGACAGTGCTAATCTGTACTATCAACAGAACACTGATCTGCTTTTTGAGATTCAGCTTTTTGAGATTCGCCAGATATAGATATTGAACCTTTTCCAACTATAGCACAGCAATTTTGTTCAGCTTTAGATATTGCTGAACTGATGACAAGTTTCAAATCCATTACTCTATCTAGAAAAATTTGATATCTCGCAATATCATCACCTTTTTCGTGCATCAATTTATTTATATCATTGGCTATTTGGAACTCAATGACATTCATCAATGTTATATTGCCAGTGATCACAGTATTATTAAGTATATCAAAGGCGGTTGATACCTTATCAGCAATATTTTCCATATTAGTCCATCGCCTCACTACACGGCAAGTGCTCATCTGACCATAAGCTCCATCTCTTGATCTCGTCCTGCCAATGCTGCGGCATGTCTGATACCGCCATCACAACATCAGAATCAGCTTTCGATTTACGCACCGATAGCTGGCCTTCTGGCAATTCCTTACCATCAGAATAAATCGATGCAGCACCCTCGACAGTCTCGCCATCAGGACCATGCAGTTGTATGAATAACATCTTAGCCACTAGCAGTCTCCTGTAACATATCGATGCATTCTGGAACACGAAGATTATAGCATTCACGCTGCATATCAAGGACTTCAGATGCCGCCGAACTGAGCGTACACTGCAAGATAGCACGCCGACCAGCTTTGCTGTCTAATAGATATGTTAGAGGAGGTGCTATGAAATCGCTGTTTTTCACGCCGTTCGGAGTCATCACCGGCTTCGTTTTAATCCATTTATGGCATCCAGGTGGTTTTGGCATTCCGCTAGCCTCAATCGGAGAGTCTCTATGTTTGACAAGAAATTCGCGGTACAGCTGCCAATCGCAGATTATAACTGCGTCTGGTCGCGTTCGTTCAGCATTAATATATCCAATCACCAAATGATCGATATGCGCGTCAGTGAAGTCAAGTACGCCACATAAAGCGGTCAAGAACCCAAAATATGGTGCGTTGCACGTCTTTTCTTGAATCCTGATACCATTGATAATCAAATCAATTTTTCGAGTCCTGTCGTCGTCGGTATTGCTTCTATCATCTATGTTGCACCCGACACCATAGAATCCCTCATAAAATGGAACAAGCAGCTTGTGATTTTCTTGAGATATCATGAATTGCTCCTCAAATGTCATGGTGCTGGTAGACAAATAACTCGTGGTGGTGATAATGCTTTACGTGGTGCAGACAAAAGCGGTACGTTTGATCTCTCGCCGCGATTGTTCCAACTCCAGAACATCATATAGCCCATCCGGCCTAAAATGATTTGATCTAGAGTTGCATGTTTCGTCAGCTTCTCCTGCAAATCGGCAGCAGCAGAAATCGAACTAACACCTAAATACTCGAAGGCAGGCTCTCTGAATTCGAGCGGTAATTCATCTTGTTTCTTGTGAGTATAAGTCTCGCCGTAGCTATTCGTTGAATTTGGATTGCTCCAGAAAATATGTAAACTGTGCTGCTCTGACGTCGCCAGTGCAACACGAATGATTGAAAGCCGCTTTGCCGTACTGTCAACCGATTCTTCAAATTTTTGCTGATATTCTCTTGGATCAGTTTGCCGCAAGAATGACATGAAAAACTGATCTGTGCAATCCTCACTAGCAACTTGTGTTTGATGATTGTAGTAGCAATGATAGATGCCAAGTATCTCTTTTGAGAATAAAACATCAGCAAACGGGCTAGAAGGCATATCAGCCAACATATGTGCTACGCGCTGCACAGCAAACCGCCATACCTGATCGCGGTTCGAGTGTTGAGGATTAACAATCTTGCACGCCAATGCCCATAGTACATCTTCGCAATCATGTTCAGGTAAAGATTCCGGCACCGTAACCTTTATATTATCCGATGCCGGATTATATTTCTCAAGCTGATACAGTATCGACTTCATCTCAGGTAATATGGTAAACTACCAAACTTCAAAAGGGTTTTGTCCGCGTTTGATGAACTGGGCGATTCCAGGAACAAGAGGACTTGGTAATTCATCCCAAGAGAACCATTCCCAGTTGATGCATTTTGTCGGTTCCATATTTGTAGCTTCCTGATCTGATGAAACATCGCCAACCATAAAAATAGTGACATAATGTTTCTGCTCAGCCTCGAAAATAACATTTTCGATAGTGAAGTATGTAACGTGCTTAAGCTTGATTCCTGTCTCTTCGGCTACTTCTCGAATAGCACATTGCTCAAATGATTCACCGCCTTCGAGATGACCGCCAGTAAATCCCCACATACCAGCACCGGCAGCACTACCATGCCTAAGACCTAATAATAGCTTATTATCACGGCGTATAATAGTAACAACACTAACCTTCGGGCGATCCATCTCACCACCTTGTAAAATTGGCGACGATCTCGACATTCCCACCATCTACTTCTAAACCGTCGAAATGCATGGCGATAGGATAAGCATTCTTAAGACGCCATACCTCGCCACTCTCAAAAACAGCTATATAGTCCCTAGTGCCGTCTTCTTGCTCTTCAAACCAACTGTCTTTGATTTGCATAACGATGAAATACCGTTATGGTAGCTCTTCAGCCACATCATCAGGGCCGAAGTCCGGCTTTTCAGGAGCGAATTGCTCTATTTCAAGATCTCTGCTGGTATCGTTACTGCGGTCTAAGAACTGCTTCTTGGCATCTTCCGAGCTCGTCGCTTCAACCCAATAACCAATGCGGGCTTCGAGACCGTCTGGCGTCAGAATCGTTCCTCTGACTTTGTACCAGCCCGCATCAAACCGGTTTCCGAGATCAGTTGTTCTCTGGCCGTAAGCCAAGATGCCAAGCGATGATGTTGAGGAATCCTACGCCATAATCTTTCTCAGGCGGCTTGACCCCTAGGTCTTCGGTATCGGCTAGGAAATCATCCCATGGATATTCAAGCAAATCGTCAATCTCAGACGGACCAAAATCGTATTGGGCAAAGCTGATACATCTTGTGATTTTGTCGCTCTCTGGTTCATCTTCATCGAATGTTACCCAGATTTGCATGCTCCCATCGCCAATATCCAATTTATAGGAACGCATCGAATCTGGACCTTCGACTTTGACATCCATATCATAGGGCGGCGACCTGCTTGATCAGGTTGACCAAATCCTGCATCTTCTTCTGTTCTGACATTAAAGGCTCCTAAAACCTATATTCTACCGGAACCCTAAAAATAAGGCCGAATGAAGTAACTTCATTCGGCCTTATATTGCGCCGGCAAAGATTGCAGAACTCGCTACTTACAACGTAACGGTGATTGGGGTGACACCGCATTCTACAAGATATAACTAAAATACTTTATCAGTCAGATTCATCATGATCTGTTTGCGAACGGTCGGCATCGACAAGATCATTGTCGACCATCTGCGAGTGAATCGTATGACCATACTTCTTGGACAACATTTCAGCAATACCCCTGATCTTCTCGATCCTTTGTTCTCCACTTCCTAGCGCAACACCACGATCAACTTTAGCTCTGGCAATTTCGAAAAAGCACCGCTCAGCAACTATATCGGCAATTAGCACCTGCCCAGCGAGTGTCTTCTTGAATCGACAGTCTTTGCCGAGATAATGCCGAACAGATGGAAAATTACCATATATGATCACTTGCCCAGTCTCTTTGCTATAAGACGTTCTTTGGCTTGGGTCCTGCTCAGACAAGTCGAAACATGGTTTGTTGAACATCCCTTTGCCTCGATTCTTTTCGTCCTCCACAGACTCGCGAACACAAACCTCCAATAAAGCAACTTGCTCAAATTCCGTCTCAGCAACAATAAGTGCCTTAGCACCAATGCTGTCACCCCAGACTTCTATCTTATGCTCGATAACGTCATTCTTGGCATCACCTGCTACAACCTCGATCTCTTCTGGCGATACGAAGATGTTTTCACTGTTGTCGCCTTCGACTCTGATGCGTACTTTGATGCCATCAGTCACTACCGGCGTATAAATAAGCAAAGACGATTCTCTCACCTTATTCAACCGCACTGACAGATGTTGTGGTCTAAAAATGAGACCCTCACTATACAACAATTCTTTTTCTTCTTTCTCTGGATCGATGTAAATAGTGGAGCTCGAAGAGTAATCATCGCATTCTATAGTCAAGACAGCTTCACCAAGTTCAGACGCCCTAACCGTCACATGGCATATAGAAAGATTTTTTATTTTTGTGTCATTTTTTGGCTTCGGAACTATGAAAAACTCCTTACCTATAATTTGCAATTTATTTGTGCACGTTATGGCAACACGTGTTCCGGGCGTAATGACTTTCGTATTAATAAAGACATAAAGCACACATTGTTTCCCGAGAGAAACATGTGCTGATGACGGCAACAAATCAATACTTTCTGGTCTAGTCTCGTCCTTTCTATTCAATTTCTGCCCTAAATCAACAACATCTTCGATCTCTGCTTCTGCGATCGCATTCAACACGTTTATTCCAGCCATGTAACGCTTAGTTTCCGCAGAATCCGGTTTTACCTGCGATTGCCGACGATGTTGCTCCTCCTCTCTAACCGCACGGCCAATATGCTGTTCAACTTCGTCAATGATTGCAGCACAAACAGGGTGGCTACGACTTATACCGTCGCGTTCCTCTTTGAGAATAGGTTCTTCACGTTCCATTAATTCACGGAAACCGTGGATGACCAATTCGCCAAATAAATGCGATGCTAATGGCTCGTTGTCGTGCTTGAATAATGAAATATCCAGAACAGATTGGGCGTCGTCGACAACAAGCAGACCACCTTGCCGCTCCTCTCCTGTTTGTGAAAGCTCATCACCGGCACGATATAGCGTCATGTGAGCGTTGAATTCACCATAGCCATCAATAGTAGTGGTAATGGGTAAATTTGCAAGTTCGACGCCCTTTAATATACCATAGCTTAAGTGACGCCTTCGATTCTTGTCGCCTGTGTTAATGAGAGTTATACGCCTCTTGCGATTAGACATTATCTTGCGCAATCGCCAGCTGTTTGCAATAGATGAGAAGACGGTATCGAATTGCGGAACCTTCAACCCCTTATCAGGATCGGCTGTGAAATAGGCTACTGTTCCGTTTCCCTCTATACCATGCTCTAACCGAAGCGCAGCCGTTACCTGTCGCGCATCGTCAATCTCGCCAGATAGAACATCATCTTTGAAAAAAATGCGACACTCGGTGAAGATACCGTCTTTAAAAGTGCACATACGGCCATCAATCATTGCTGCAAGTGCATTTTTAGCACCGGTACCAAAGAATCCTGTTACAGATTTGCCGCTTTTGAATCCACTGGTCGAAGCGCCATAAAATTCAAAGTTGCGAGATAATTCGTCATACGACATACCTGCAGCGTTGTCTCTCACAGCGAACCGACAAGCAAACCGACCTTGTTTACGATAGACGATATCAATGCCGCCATTCGCGGGAATGTTATCGCCTTCTAGAATTCGATAACTATCATCACAGTTTGTGATGAGTTCAGCCAGGGCTTTTATAACGTCTCCCTGGATGGCGGTCTTAACGCGACGAGCCACCAAACGCGGGTCCGCAGTGACAGTAAATGTTCTCATCGAGCGTATCCTTTGATGATATGATCAAATCGATCACCAAGCCAGTCTAAGAATATCGTGACGTCGTTCTGTTCGAGATCTGTTGCAATTGTGCGAAGTTGCCGTAAATTGGTGATGCGGATATGCGAATCAGAATCAAGAGTGCACTGTAAGGCATAACAACAATCAGATGCTGTAACTGATTCTTGATCTCCCTGCTGGTACTTGACGAACGCCGACGACCGCCTAACTTCAGCAAGAAGTCTATCGTATCTCCGCGTGTGCGAGTACTCTTTAGATGATTTGGACGATACTGATAGAGCTTTTTTGACCTCTTGTAGAATCTTATATCCCTCGTCGGTCAACGTGAAACCTTGTTTGGATTTACCTCGAAGCCACCTGCGCGTTTTATAGATACTTCGCCGCAATACGTGGTCAACTCTAAGAGCATCAGGAAACGTAGGATAGCCTTGCAGCGAGAACTTCTTCGGAAACAATAAATACGAGGCCGCTACGATGTTCTCAAATGAGGGGTCGACACCCATTTCGGCAATCTCATTGATCGCGTAAATGACCAGCGGATCGAGTACAATACCCTTGTATTGTTCGTACAGAAACGGTCGTAGCTCTTCAATGATACTCATAATCACTTAGCCCTCTGTCGACTTTTAGAGCACAACGAAAGGCAAACACACTCTTCGCCGTTGCGAAACTTGTTCCAAGCCTTTATACACTTACGATACATCTCTTCTTGCCCTACGGCTTTCTTTGATGTATCGCTACCACCACGCATACAAACCCAATTCTGGTCGAGATATTCCTTTAATTTTAGGCGAGGGTCTTTTCGGCTTTCGAAGCCGACGCCAGTTACAACAGATTCCCAAAAGCGCTCAGCGTCAGCCGCGCATTTTTGGAACGTCTCAAACATTGCAGCAGCCACAGACGCCCTCCTTATATGTCGTCTATTCTGGCCGTACTCATGGTAGAAATCCATGATTTGATGAGTTAGTTGATGATACTCGGTGTCCATGATGTGACACTTAGCATCGATATCGAACTTGGTCCGCTCCTTGTACGATTCCCACTTCCATGTAGAGAATCCAGCGACAACCAAGTTTAATACTTTCTGGTCATATTTCTCGTATCCCGGCCTCCCGAAGAGAATTGAGTTGACGACTGTCGTGGTCGATCTGGGAAGATTACGGTCGATGATACTATACAAGATACGAACGTCATCTATCGTCTTGCACTTGTAGTGTATCAAATTGATTTTGTATTCCGGATTGAAGTTGGACGGAAGATTGAAAACGGCCCAGCAACAATGCTGACCATTCAAGCGATACGTTTGCTTGTCTTCTTGACAATATGCCGTCGACACCGTAACGAATTCCGGCCTAAACAAACCGCGACTCATTTGCTTCTGCAGGTCTGCGACGTGTTGTGTTTTGATAGACCGCTCTGCAATGAACTCTTTGAGTGCCAGAAACTCCGAAGCTTTCTCTCTTGTGAGAACAATTTCTATCCTCTTCAAAATATCGATGCTGCCGCCTATCTCACGATATTTGGGACCGACATTATCACCCTTGTGCAATAATGATTTGGAGTTCGGAATCGTCGTAGTGAAATCGCAAGTCTTGGACATAATAGGACCTTTGGTTGAAGATGTGGTAGGTATCGGCACGGTCGATACATCAGATTCGGGGCATATCGATTCTAGCTTGGCGACAATGGCGGACTTCAGCCATCTGCGGGATTTTCTTCCACCGGGAGAGCCTATTAGTGCTGGCTCTGGTAATCCACCATCAGCGGCCCTTCTGTCGACCGATCTGGTTGAAATACCAAGAAACTTGGCTAGTTCATGACGAGACAAATATTTATCTTCCATAATTCACACATCATGGGCCGCGAGACTTATGACCGGTTATAGCACGACCACGCAATATCGTTAATTAGCCGTGAATATTCACGGAATCCGCCAACAGAGCCTTCCAATATTACAATTGTTTAAAAACAATATCTATCGAAACCAGTCTCGACGTAATGCACGTATAAGCTCGGTGAAATCTTTGTCGTAAGAGGCGTGTGTCCTACGAGTATATGTTGTCAACGCTACACAAAGACTTCTTTCTTCTGGATTTTTCGATGTAGGCCGTGGCCTCTTCGATCCTCTTCTGGCTAGTGTGATTAATTGGTGCTTGCATTTCTTTCTATGTTCTGCTATTCTATCTATAAACCAGTCTGGTCGTAAGGCTCTGATCTGCTTACTGAAATCAGTGTTCTTATCTAGTGTATAGTTGGCAAGAGCCGTATATAATTCTTTATTGTCTTTCCATCTTGGTCTATCTGCACCATTTTTTGCCAATTGCAGTAGTTGTCTCTTATTATTATCGACAGTATCTAAAAACCAATCGGGACGCAACTTTCTTATTTGTCCATCAAAATCATGGTCATATTCGCTTTTGCCTTGTTTTGTATAACGTGCCAATGCGCCGGCCAGTCTTTTCCCTGCAGTATTATGTATAGGTTTGGCTGCTCCACTCTTAGCTAATTTTATTAGTTGTTTCTTAAATTCATCTTTCGCAACCACAAACCAATCAGGGCACAACTTTCTAATCGTTTTATCAAAATCTTGATCATAACCATTCTTGGCACCACTACGTCTTTTGTGCGTATATTTTCTCAACTTATCGCCAAGTTGTGTATGGGCGACCGGTCTTTCTGCACCACTCTTAGCTAGTAGTATCAACTCTTTCTTAGTTATAGTTGCTGTATTAGCGAACCAGTCTGGACGTAACGAACGGATAAGTCTTATGAAAGTTTTGTCGTGGCCACTACCGTTGTGAGTATAATTAGCTAATGCACTGTACAATCTCTGTTCTTCCGGAGTTTGGCGCGGTTTCGACGCCCCGCTCTTAGCCCGCTCTATCAACTGTTTCTTGTTTTCTTCTACCTGATTCAAGAACCAATCCGGACGAACTTTTCGTATGTATCTATCAAAATCTTGGTCGTACGCTTTTTGACTCTTGGCGGTATATGACCATAAACGTGATGCAAGCTCTTTCTCTCTCACGCTACAACCGACACTACGAATCGGTCTATCAGCACCGTCTTTAGCGAGTCGAAGTAATTCTTGTTTGTTCTCAATGACCGCATTGACAAACCAATCTTGACGAAGGCTACGTATTAATTTGTCAAACTTGGGATCGTAACTACCATCGTCGTCAGGATTGGTATATCGACGCAGTGCACTACCAAGGTCATTTTTCACTCGTAGGTACTTTGGCTTCGAAGCACCGCTTCTAGCCAATTTTATCAATGCAGACTTGTTCTTCTCCGATTGTTTGATAAACCAATCTGGACGCAATTTTCGAATCATTCGTTCAAAAACCGGATCATACATATTGGTCTTTTTATAAATGTAGCAGCTGAGCGCTACGCCGAGCCTTTGTTCTTCTGATGGACGGTTAGTATATTTCACTGGCCTCCTGGCACCACTTTTAGCAAGTTTTATTATCTTGCTTTTATTCTCAACCACTATATCAACATCACTGAACCATCCAGGTTGCAGAGCGCGAATCTCGGCATCGAATTCCGGATCATAAGAATTTTTGTTTGGATTCGTATATGTCCTCAGTGCTTGAGCAAGCTTCTGCTCAGCAAGACTGCCATTAAATCTGGGACATTTTACTGGAAGATACTCAGATGCCACATTAACCAACCTTAGATAGCAAACGGTTCTTTGTTATTCTGCAGCATCCAGCGAGCATGGGTGTCTGTGAAGTAGGCCGCTTCGTGATTTGTCCGTCCTTTAAGAAGTCGATCTGTAGTCCTTCCGATTCGGCAAACCCCTTTAGCGATTGCAACCATTGTTTGTAAACGCCCTTCTGAATTGGTTTGTATGAAGAACGTTTATAACCTTCCATGAAGTTCCATGAGAACAGGACACATCCTGATTTCTTAGCGGCAGCAATGGCGAGGTAGCACAATTCCTGCCAATATTCTGTCCTATTCTCAACCATACCTATAGTTGCGTCATAGCTGATGACACGTGGATTCTTCCATCGATTCCACAGCTTATGTATGGTCAAGAATTCACGGCTAGAGTGGGCACAGGCTCCGTCTGGTGCTTTGTCGATTATACCGTTATCGACATTATGGTAAGAATTTGGGTTGAGTTCAATGCCAGCATCAACGAGATGTTTGTATTCATACCATTCTTTGCCACCAAGAGTCCAGAACTCACAATCAGAAAAATAGGTTAGACCGTAATACTCCAGGGCTTTGACCAAAAACTCACGATATTCGTTGCGACCAGCATACTTACCACGCTTGGCACGCTTACGTTTGTTTCCACGAACAAACCAGTCAGGGCGAAGCTTACGAATTTGTTTAGTGAATGCTTGGTCATATGTTTTGGCTGTCTCACACACATAAGCGGTCAAGACTATACCAAAATGCCGCTCGATTACGTCTTCGGATTTTTGGCTTGGCCTTTTACAGCCAGCTTTTGCCATCTCCAGCAGTTTTTGTTTATTTATAGCTGCGGTGTTTTCAAACCACTCCGGACGTAGTGAACGAATCTGAGCATCAA
>Ga0172381_10000121_pt1 | contig 87756 bp, 70 predicted proteins | sample Leawel6488metaG_FD_119754 | JGI IMG/M metagenome (GOLD analysis project Ga0172381, IMG submission 119754) | Leachate microbial communities from a municipal landfill in Southern Ontario, Canada - Leachate well 64-88 metaG | ecosystem: Engineered > Solid waste > Landfill > Unclassified | place...
AGTTACAGAAGATTGAGCAAGGATTTTGAATTCAACCCGGACACAAGTGAAGCGATGATACAGTTGGCGATGATTAAACTGATGCTTAACAGAATTAATTAATAAAATTTAAACAGTTTCTGAATACAAATAATTTATATTCATAGTATCTCCTGGCAAATCGACCTTGAATGATTTAAAAGAAGAACCAACTAAAACCGTAAACAGACTATCCCGATGGACTGGCAGGTTAATTGCAAAATTGCCATTTATTGCCAAAGGCTTGTTTCTTGAAGTATTATGCAGGTAATTCACTGACAGAGCAAGAGGATTAAACTCTTGCCCTTTTACATTTGTGAATGCTAATGAAATTACCAAGGCAATCAGGTATTTAGTTGGTTTCATCTGCTGATTTGCGTTTAGATGCAAATTTTATTTTTGCTTTTTCAACTACCATGTAAATACTGGGCACCAGCAATAATGTAAACAGTAAAGAGCTGGTTAAACCACCTATAATCACCCACGCCATACCGTTTTTGGCTTCGGAGCCAGGTGCTTGGGAAATGGCCAATGGCAACATTCCCAATATCATGGCAAAAGTGGTCATAATAATAGGACGTAAACGCTCTTTGCCCGCTTCAACCAACGCTTCAAAAAGGGGCACTCCCTGTTCTTTTAAATGATTTGCAAAATCTACAATCAGAATGCCATTTTTGGCCACCAACCCCAATAACATGATTAGCCCGCTAAGCGTAAATATGGTTAGGTTATTCATTGTCAGGCCTAACGCTAAGAAAACGCCAATCATAGCAACCGGTACAGAGAATAATACTACAAAAGGATATATAAGACTTTCGTACAAAGCTACCATCACAAAATACATCAGCAAAATTGCAATAATCAATGCGGCACCCAGACTGGCAAATGCTTCTTTTTGGTTTTTGACTTCACCCATATACTCCAGCGAAATGGATGATGGTAAGTTCGTTTCGGCTATTTTCTTATTAATATCGGCAACAATAGACCCCGATGGACGACCAACTGTAGAAGATGTAACCGTAATAGAAGGCATCCGACCAGTTCGTTGCAATGTGGTTGGGCTGGAAACTTCTTCGATTTTAGCCAACTGGTTAAGCCGGGCTACTTTACCTGTCTTGTTTACTACCATCAAATTGCATACATCGTCGATGCTTTGCCTGTTATAGTCGGTAATTTGCATGAATATCGTATATTCTTCCCCGGCATCTTTAAGTTGTATTTTGTCATTTCCTTTGAATGCCATGTTTACAAATTGGGAAACATCCTGCACCGAAAAACCCATTCTGCTGATTTTGTCGCGGTTGGGTACAATTTTTATTTGCTTGCGGTCGGATGATGTTGAATAGGCCACATAATCTGTTCCCGGAGTAGTTTGCACAATTTCTTTAATTATTGCAGCAGCGTGTTTAACAGTATCCAGATTAGTGCCTTTTATCACAAGCTGAATAGGTGAATTTGAAGAACCTGTTATTGATGCAGGTTGGGCTGTTACCTTTATTCCGGGAATTTTTTGTTCCAATTCGTTTCTTACCTCCCGACCAAATTGTTCAATAGAAATATCACGCTCTCTTTTGTCAATTAGATTAAGGTCAATTTGTCCCAGATTACTTTTGCTGTTCGAACTTACCATGCCAGTTTGGGTACCGGCCAATGTATAAACCGTAATAACTTCTGAATGGGAGAGAAGAATTTTTTCAGCTTCATAAAGAGCATGGTTAGTTTGATATAAAGATGCATCGGTCGAAAGCTCAATTTTCAGGCTAATCTGGCCATTATCGGTGGTGCCTATGAAGGCAGAGCCAATAAATCCTGTGGGGACTAATGCAACCGTGGCAACCATCAATATAAGAATAGTTGCGAAGAGGTAACGCTTGTGGTGCAAAGTCCATCCCAGTATTTTACCATAGAAATTTTTTAAAGTGTCAATAAAATCTTCAAAGCCCAGATTAATTTTTCCCCAAAACGTGTTTCCTGACAATTTTGTAAGTTTTCCAAACTTAGCGGCCAGTAAAGGTGTAAGCGTAAAAGATACTAAGAGGCTCATTAAGGTGGAGAACACAACCACCAACGAAAACTGGCGGATGATATTTCCTACAAGGCCAGTTGTCATAGCCATAGGAATGAATACCACTAAATCGACCATGGTGATAGCCACCGCAGTAAAGCCAATTTCGCTTCGTCCGTCCAATGCAGCCTGAACCTTGTTTTTCCCCATTTCCAGATGCCGGAAAATATTCTCAAGGATAACAATGCTGTCATCCACCAAAATACCTACCACTAACGACAAGGCCATAAGTGTCATCAGGTTGAGCGAAAACCCGAAAATATGCATCATGATAAAGGTGGGTATCATTGCAGATGGAATGGCAACCAATACAAACATTGAACTACGAAAACTGTGAAGAAACATTAACATTACAAAACTCACAATCAGTATAGCAAGAAACAGGTCTTCGACTACAGCGTTGGCCGATGATAAGGTATAAACTGATTGGTCGTTTGCAATTTCGTATTTGAAGTGTTGGTTGGCAAAGCGTTTCGTTAGTTCTTCGAACTTTTGTTTTACTCCTTTGCTAACATCTACAGCATTTGCGTTGTTAGTTTTATATACCTGAATACCAATGCCATTTTCACCATTGATACGGTTTATGGTAACGGGTGTATTGATGTCGTCGCTTATCTGTGCAATGTCTTTTAGAAGAACACGGCTTCCATTGGTGTTTTCACGGATAATAATATTTCGTATCATATCAGCGGTTTGCAAATCTGCATCCAGCGTAATAGCAAATTCCTGTTGATTTGATGTTACTTTCCCTGCAGGAAGTGAAACCGATGCAGCGTTAAGGGTTTGATATACCTGTGTTAACGGAATCTTATAAGAATTCAATTTGCTATTATCAATCTTGATATTGATTTGACGTTGTACTCCACCAATCAACGAAACTTCTCCTACTCCAAAAACATTAGAAAGAATTGGAATTATATCCTTATCGACTAATTTATATAAATCGGCATCATTCATGGCGGCAGTAACCGAAAGGCTTATGACAGGCCATTGGTCACTGCTTACCCTGTTCACTACCGGGTCATTTACATCGTCAGGCAAATCGGCTTTTATCTGGTTTATTTTCCGTTCAATATCTTGTTGTGCAACCTGGTCGTCCACTCCGTTTTTTAACTGAACAATAACAGATGAAACATTTTGCATCGACCTTGATGTAATAATATCAAGCCCTTCAATTGTTGATACTGCATCTTCAATAGGTTTGGTAACCGAAGACTCCACCACCTCGGGTGAAGCTCCCGGATAAGTAGTGTTAATAGTAACCACACCTGCATCAAATTTGGGTAGTAATTCATAATTTAACCCCAGATAACTTAATACTCCGAAAAGTATCAATACGGTAAACACTACGGTAATAAATAATGGCCGTTTTATGGATAATTCAGTTATTGACATATCCTTAAGATTATTGATTTATAACATTTACTTTCGAACCTTCAGCAAGATTGATTTGTCCCGAAAGAACAACGTCCTCTCCATCCGAAAGGCCATTAATTACCACAATGTTTTCCCCTTGCGAAATCCCAACTTTTACCTGCCTTACATGAGCTGTATTATTTTTAATGACATACACATAAGGCTCTTTTTTGTCGTTGACTAAAGCTTTTTTAGGTATTAAGATTTGATTTCCTCTGGATTCAAAATTGAAGGATACACTTACATTTGTGCCAGCTTTAAGTTTTTCTGGCGTATTGTTAATGAGGATGTCCATCTGGTAATTGTGGTTTTCATCGCCATTAGGACTAATGTAAATTACATTACCTGTAATAATTTTATCGGGGAAAAGCTGAGAGGAAACCTCAACTGGTTGATTTGGGCTGATGTAATAAACCTCACTCTCGTCCAAATAAACAGTAGCTTTTAATTTGTTCACGTTTACCACATAGGCAATGGGCGTACCTGCATTTATTATCTCGCCTACTTTGAAATTGCGGGCAGTTATAACACCGCTAACAGGGGCAATAATGTTGGCATTTTCAATTTGCTGGTTTATTAAATCGGCTTGCACCGAGGTGTTTTCGTAATTGTATTTGGCTGCAATCAGGTTAATCTCGCTGGTGGCTTTTCCCTCATATAATTCCTTTGCCCTGTGATAATCGTCTTTTAACTTATCTTTAGTTAATACAGTCGACTTTAAGTTAAGCTTGGCAACTTTAGTATCAACAGCCCCAATAATCTGTCCTTTTGTAACTTTACTACCCAAGTCAATATTCAGATAACTTATTAAACCCGAAGTTTGCACACTGATATTGGCTTCTTCAAAAGGTTTTAACCGGGCTGGTAAAATAGTTTGAGCAGTAAATTCAGTAGATTTTATTTTAAATGATGTTACCGTTACAGGGATTTGAGAACGGTCAACAGGTTTCTTTGCTTCATTTATCTTATGTTTATTCGAAGCTAAGATTGCAATTATGGCTGCCATAATGATTATAGCCACAATTGTAACGGCGATAATACCTTTACGTTTCATATATGTTTTAATTATTATTTTAATTGATTATAAAATGTAAACAATGTGCCTTTTGCTTTTTCATATTCCAGCCGGGACATCATGTAGGAAAACCGACTGTTTATATAGTTAGTCTGGGCATTTTTAAGGGCATTGTCATCGTTTAAGTAATCGCTTAACGGTACACTCCCTTTCTGATAGCTTAAATTTGTTTTGTTATATATTTTTTGCGCCAGTTCTAAGTTGTCGGCATTGTTCAGGCAACTGTTATAGGCGGATAAAAGGCTTTTCTCAACATTTTGGAATCGTAACTGGTAACTATTTTGCGCTAGTTCAAGGTTGGTGCTGGCATTCAGATAGGCAATCTTGCTTTCCTTTACCTGGCTGGTACGACGTAAGCCTGTTAAAATTGGGATATTTACAGAAAACCCAATGTAGGAATAGTTTTTCCAATTGTCGAATGAGCTGGAAAAACTTTTATCGTATGCCTGATTTCCAAACCTAGCAAAGGAATTGACAGTTGGGAGAAACGTTGCTTTTTTGTTCTGATAATTTATTCGCTGGAGTTCAACACTTGTTTTATTTATAGAGTATTCGCTTAAACTATCTTTCGAAAAGGCTCCTATTTCAGGAAATATTATATATTTATCATAACCGACCGTGTCGTTTAGGTTTAATTCTGCTTCAAGTGGCAACCCCATTGTATATTTTAAATTGTCAAGCGAATTTTTTCTCTGTGTAACTATTTCATTAAATTGATACTCTGTCGATTTTAGAACGACTTTAATACGCTCTAAATCAGTTTCTACAACTACGCCTTTATCATATTGCAATTCCAAAATTTTATATAGCTGTTGGTACGATTCAATGTTCTTGCGGAGCTTCGATTCATATTCACTATATATCATTACCTGAAAGTATGCTTGGGCAATATTGTAGATTAGCAAATCGGAATTTTGTTTTTCCTGAAGCCTGGCAATTTCAATATTCCTTTGGCCTGCCCTAATGTTGTTTATTTTTGACTGGTCGTATAAGGTTTGCGAGACATCAACAACTGCATTGTTGTTGTATTGTTTGCCAAATTGCATTTCTACTTCTTTAGGGCCTAAAATGCCAGCCGGGATTACTGTGGTTTGCATTTTAAGGTTGTCCGTAAAATTGAAAGTAGCATTTGCCTGTGGCAGGTATGCGCCTATGGCCTGATGTTCTTGTTCCTTTGCAATTTGTATGTTGTTATTGTAAACCTCTGCCGAAGCATGATTTTGTAAGCCAAACGCAATACATTCAGGCAAAGTGTATGTTTTCGCGGTTTGCGGAAATATTTTCCCTGTATAAAGGGCAATTAAAATAAAAAGTACGGTACGTCTCATTTTCTTATTTTATTCGTTTCCATGTTTTTACAGTAGAAAATAAGCCCTTAGATGCTTTTACTTTAAGCGTATTGGAATCGGGCATTTCAATTTCGCAGCTGGCTGTAAGCCCTTTTGGGGGGTTGTAAATGGAACCTCCTACCCATTGAGAATTCTGATATTTTAGGTTCCAAATTATAGAAAGCCCCATTATTGCGCGAGAATGAAGTTTTGAATCGGGGTTGTACTTATCGGTTTTTAACTTTCCGTTTTCATCGTTTGGTTTATCCATCCAAACTATTTTACCTGAATAGGAATTTCCGGACTGCAAGAATTCAATATGAACCGTATTCGTTTCGTTGCACCAAACCCCAATAATTTTATTGCCTCCGGTTTGGGCTGTTGCCGTAAACGCTGCAACTAGTAAAAAACCAATTATTAAAAGATAATTTTTCATGCCTGTAATTTTAATTTTGATTCAAAACTACAGTTGAAAAAGATGTCAGGAAATGAATAAAATGTGGAAATGGACGTTTAAAGGGGAGAAATGGACAGGCTTACCGGTTAGATAACCATGCCCTGAATTCGGTTACTTTAAGTTTCCCGACAAGTATTTGTTCGTTACATTTAACCGACAGTTTCACCACAAGTTTGCGGTTAAAATAAGGCTCTACTTCTTTAATGGCTGCAAAATTCAGTAAGAATTGTCTATTAGCCCGGTAAAACTGGCGGGTATCAACCAGTTTTTCTAACTCTTCCAGCGAATGGTTAACAATGAATTTTTGCTCATCGAAGGTAAATATAAAGGTAAGTTCATCGGCAATAAAAAAATAAGCAATGTCGGATGTAGCAACTGGAAGCATTTTTCCTTTGTGGTTGACAAGAAAACACGATTTGGACGAAGGTTTCAATGTATTTAGAAGGCTTGAAACCATATTAGTGGATTGTGTCTCTTTCTGAAAATGAGCTTTTAGCAGGTTTATTTTTTCAAAGCTTTTTTGAATTGCTTTGTAATCAAAGGGCTTAAGTACAAAATCCACACCGTTTAATTTAAACGCACTAATGGCAAATTCGTCGTATGCTGTGCAAAACACTACCGGACAGGTTATTTTTATTTGTTGAAAAATATCAAACGATAATCCATCGGCCAGTTGGATATCCATGTAAATTAAGTCCAGTAAAGGGTTAGTCTTTAGATATTCAACGGAACTGCTTATTGAGTCAAGAATATTCATTATTTCAACCGATGGTTCTACTTTTTTTAAGGTCTGAGCCAAATCTATTGCAGTTTGAGGCTCATCTTCTATAATCAGTATTTTCATTTTGCCTCAATTAATGGGATGATAACATTAAAAGTATCAGGGGTTTCAATAATTTCAATATGTTGCCCCGACAAATATTGGTAGCGTTTTTCAATATTTGCTAAACCTACCCGCGATGAGGTTTCAACCGAATTTTTGGGTTGCAGGTTATTCGAAATAGTTATTTGTTTGGCCTGATTGCTAAATATTTTTATAAATAGTGGCTTGTCTTTGGAAACTATATTATGTTTAACGCAATTTTCCACGATAATCTGAAGGCTGAAGGGAGGTATATACATACAAAAATGGAGTTGGTCAATTTGTATGTCAATAGAAAGGTTCTCTCCAAAACGGCCTTTTAACATAAAGCAATATGCTTCCAGAATATCTAATTCTTCTTTTAGTGTAATCTTTTCTATGTCAATTACTTGTAAAGAGTATCTGAAAACATCTGAAAGTCTTAATAAATACTCTTCTGCTTTGTCGACATTATTATGCATCATGGTTTTGAGCGTTGAGAGCGAATTAAAAAGAAAGTGTGGGTTCACCTGTTGGCGAAGGGTTTCGAATTTTGCATGAAGGTTTTCACGCAACAGACGCTCATTTTCGAGCATAATTCGTTCCCGCTCTTCAAATAAGATAAATGTATAATTCGTCATGTAAATAACAATACAAAGAATAATGCCCGAAAAAATTCGACGGTAAATATAATTTTCCTGTATATGGACATCACCACCTAACCAGGTTGCAAAAGAGTTGCCTGCTTGGATTAACCAAAAAGTTATAAAAACCCCAACAACAAGATATCCAATCGTTAATAGGCTTATAGTCTTTTTGTTTGACTGATAAACCTTTTTTATATAATCGACACCGAAAAGCAAAAGCCAATCGATAACACATAAAAAGAAAATAACTATGATTACAATATAAAAACGGATGCCAAAGGAATCTTTCGATTGTATAATCATGTTCAGCATCCCAATAATGCTTATACTAATTGAAGAAAGCAAAGCAATCAGTAACCGGTATTTCGAAATTGTTTGATTCATAAATACAAATTTACTATTGAAATTATAATAAAAATACTACTTTGGGTTAAAATGGACATAAAGGGCGTGTAAATGGACATATAACATCTGGAGGCATGGATTGGAGAACTAAGTTCCGGTAGTTCTATTTGCTTTCGAAGTCATTTTTTGACGTAAAAGATTCATATCCTCACTAACCTTTTGCTCAATCACTTTCGCATAAATCTGAGTTGTTTTAATACTTGTGTGCCCCAATAGTTTTGAAACGGTTTCAATAGGTACTCCATTAGTCAATGTTACTGTTGTAGCAAAAGTATGACGAGCAATATGAAAAGATAAAGGTTTTTCAATTCCGCAGAAATCTGCAATTTCTTTGAGGTAATTGTTTAAAAGCTGGTTAGCGTAAACTGGTAATAACCTACCAGATTCTAATACTCGTGGATTGTTTTTATATTTTTCGATGATTGCCATTGCTGGTGGTAACAGAGGTACTCGTACCGGAATATCGGTTTTATGTCGACATGTGTTTATCCAATATCCTCCATCAATACCCAGCGAAAGATTTTTGGGAGTCAGTTCATAAACATCAATATATGCCAAGCCAGTATAGCAACTGAAAACAAACATATCTTTTGCATGTTGAAGGCGAAGAATTTTGAACTCTTTTTGCTCGATGGCTGCGAGTTCGTCGGCTGTCAGGAACTGTCGGTTACTTTTAATAAATGAAGGTTGAAATTTCTGGAATGGGTCGCGGTCGAGCCAATCGTTTTTAATGGCCATGTTTACTACTTTGCGTAAACGCTCGATATGCTTCATTATGGTATTTTGCCCGCACGGTTTCTTCTGGTCCTTATGTACATATTTCTTCATAAAACATTCGAAATCGGTCAGGAATTTATAGTTAAGCTGAGAGAGGTAAACATCGGATGTTTTTAATTTGGCTTTTAAGAATTCCTCTACATACCGGCGGGTTGTGAAATAGTTCTTTTGGGTACCCCATTCCAATAGGTTTTTCATTTCGGTATTGTGATACTCAAAAATGGAGAGTAGGGAGTGTTCCTTTTCATCGAAACCACAGAATAAGTTTTTTATGGCTTCGGCGGTAACCATTTTTTTCTTTAAGGTTAGTTCCTGGTAACATTCGGTTAACCGGCTGTGGATTTGTTCCAGGTAAGTGTTGAGGTTACGAAATTCTTCGCTTTTACCCTTGGCAGAGCCTTTGGCATCGCTCCAATTATCGGGATGGATAAACCGTTTGAGTGAAACCTCTACACGGCGACCATCAACAGAAATACGTGCATAGATTGGAAGTAAGCCATTTTTGGCTTTGTTGGTGCGGCTAATAAACTGCACACCGAAGGTGTTGTTTGTTCTCATGACAATTCAGCTTTTGAGTTTTTGTTTTTAAATGATTTGGTTCACCGGAACTCATTCCGAAAATGCCCTCCAAACTCATTTAAATAAGACTAAAATAAACGATACATTGTGCTGATTTAATGCGTTTTGCATCGTTTTAGGTGAACTAAATTAAACTTTAATTTGGTTCACCGTTTAGTTCTCATTTCCACTGAAATTGTTCAATTGATATTGATTTACAAAAAATGAAAAAGCCTGCAAATCATACAATTTGCAGGCTTTTGTGTTGGGAAGAATCCCATTTTGTCGGGGTACTCCGACTCGAACGGAGGACCCCCTGCTCCCAAAGCAGGTGCGCTAGCCAACTGCGCCACACCCCGATTAATAAGAACTAACCCTTTTTGGTAAGGGATTGCAAAGATATGGAGTAAAAATCAATTTGCAAAATAAATCGAAACTCATATTCTTACGGTCAAACACTTTTTGTATCCTTGCGGGCAGTAAGTCCTCCCTCAATTACTCTCTGTTGAGAGAGAATTGTCTCTGCCTGGGTTTGAATCAGTTTAAAAATTTCAACAGGAAGAGTCATATATTCTATAGCCATATCGGTCAAAACTCTCGGCGGATCATTTTTTTGAGAAACAATACCTTCTTCTTTCAGCAGCATCTTTCCCTCTCCCATTCTTAACCACACTGGATTCAGCTCCGGAAATGTTAGAACAACTCTCTGTAGTATATTATCACTGATAGACTTTCTAATATTGTTTACATATCCATTGGACAGGCCACACTGTTTTTCGAAAGCAGCCTGGCTCATTTTTTTATATTCCAAAAAAACTTTAATTCGTTCTTTTACAGACATATGCAACATTTTTAAAAAGTACCACAGAGATTAGTTCTAATATATTTTGTAAATACAGAATATTGTTCTATATTGCATATAACTAACATATGTAACATGTCAACAAATATAACAAATATATCAAAAGTTACACCTCCTCCTCATGGTTATATAAATGAAATAGCAAAAATTCTTGGATGCCATAGGGTTACGGTAAGCAATGCTATAAAGAAAAATACCAAAGGAATATTGGCCGAGCAGGCAAGACAGATCTACAAAATCAAATATGGAATGGATAACAAAGAGTTTCTTTTTCAAAATGAAGAAAAAGAAAAACAAGTTGCAGAATTGGCTAAGGCCAAAGAAATTGCCGAAGAAAGAGACCGCTTAAAAACAGCTTTTATTGTCAACATGAGTCACGAAATACGGACTCCCATGAATGGCATTCTGGGTTTTATCGAACTTATGAAAGAGAGGGAGCTGACACGGGAAGAACAGCAAAAGTATATTGGCATTATAGAGAAAAGTGGTATTCGCCTGCTCAATATAATTAACGATATAATTAGTATCTCAAAAATAGAATCGGGACAAATGGGGATTTGTATTTCTGAAACTAATATAAACGAGCAGACCGAATACATTTACACCTTCTTCAAACCGGAGGCAGAACTAAAAGGGATAAAGATTTTCTTAAAAAATTCGTTACCGGCAAAAGAGGCCACAATAAAAACAGATCGCGAAAAGCTCTATGCCATTCTCACCAATCTTGTCAAAAATGCTATTAAATACAGCGATAAAGGTTCAATCGGAGTGGGATATGAGAAAAAGGGCAAATACCTTGAATTTTTTGTAAAAGACACTGGTATTGGCATTCCGAAAGATAAACAAGAAGCTGTTTTTAATCGTTTTATCCAAGCCGACATTAGCGATAAAAGGGTTTTTCAGGGAGCCGGACTGGGATTATCTATTTCGAAAGCTTATGTGGAAATGCTGGGTGGCGAAATCCGGGTAGAAAGCGAAGAAGGGAAAGGCTCAATATTTTATTTTACCATTCCATACAACACTGAACCTGAAGAAAAAATAGTTGCTGAAAATATTATTCCGGCAGATGAAGCGGAGAATCATGTTAAAAACCTGAAAATACTAATTGCCGATGACGACGAAATATCGGTAATGCTAATTACAAAAACAATCAAAATATTTTGCAAAGAAGTTCTAAAAGCCAGAACCGGCGTTGAAGCTATTGAAATTTGCCGTAATATCCCTGACATCGATTTGATTCTTATGGATATCAAAATGCCCGGGATGGATGGATATGAAGCCACCAGGCAAATACGACAATTCAACACAGACGTGGTTATTATTGCACAAACAGCTTATGCACTGACCGGGGACAGAGAGATGGCAATAGAGGCGGGATGTAATGATTATATCTCAAAACCGTTAGATATGGTTTTGCTAAAGGCGACAATAAAAAAGTATTTCAAATAATAGTGTCCCGTTTTACTAACGGGATTACCAAGGCTTTATTGCTTTGCGGTGAGGGGGGGATTCGAACCCCCGGAACCCTTGCGAGTTCGGCAGTTTAGCAAACTGCTGGTTTCAGCCACTCACCCACCTCACCAAAATTTTGGGTAACATTGCTTCTTGGGACGGTATATACCGCAAAGGAGTGCAAAGGTACTAATTTCTTTTTATGTACAAAATTACTTTTGCCCGGTTTTTACAGCCTCTACACTTACACCTTCTGCAATTACACTCAAAGCTGTCATCAGTTGATCTGCCTCAGGTTTGTCTCTGAACGGCCCTATAAAATATATTGTTTTTCCGTTTATCACCTTCATTGCAATATCTTTTTCGGTACTCTTTCTAATCAAATCCAGTATAGGTTGGGGAATTCCGTCGGGATATTTTTCCAGTTTCACCTGATAGCTGTTCTCCTGAGTAATTTTCCCCTCCAGCAATCTTGCGCTTTTGATACTTATGCTGTTTCCATTGTTGAAGGCAAGGGCTACTACATTCTGGAACTTTAGGAATTTCACCTTTGCAAGGGCATTGGAGAGCTCGTCGTAACTAAAGAACCGTCCCACTGTGTATAGGTACTTACCGGATGGAGTCACAGTTTCGAATACCGGACTCAAACCTTTGAGAGATTCCAAAGAGGCCTTTTTTGACAAAAGGAAAAGTTGAATGCTGTATACCAACCCGTCTGGTAAGGAGCTCTCTTCTATAATAACTGCTTTATCAAGAATCTTAAAGGCGTAATCTACCAGAACTATCGGATCCAGTACCTCCATTTGCGGGAGTCTGCCATATAGCGACAGTTTTGTAACCATTTTATGTTTAACCGCAGAAGTGTCCTCTTCGGAAACGCTCTCCTTAAAAAAATCTTCTCTTGGAACTATTATCCCTTTGCTGAGAAAATTCATCTCTTTCTCCTGAACAAGCTTATTGGCAATATGCAATTTTGATTGATACTCAATCAGCAGAAGCTCTCCGGAACTTATCTTCTTTTCCAATAATGTCTTGTCATCCGGATTGGTCAAAGTATTGTAAAGTTCTCTGTTGGCACTTATTTCCGTAATAATCTTATCTATATCGCTCTGAATTTTTCTTGCCTCCTTGACCATCTTTGCGTACTCGTTAGCTTCCGGGTTGGTTTCCACAGTGTTAGAATCACTCTTTTCAATCTCAAAATGAATACTCTTTCCTTTAGGGCTCAAAGAGGCAATCTCAATAGCATCTTGAGTAGAGCCGATTGGACTCTTTACCGGAGTACTTTCGAATTCAAGCTGATAAATCTGGATGCTGTCTTTTGCCTTAACATCCCTGTTGGATGCTAATATTGAATAATCTCCGCTGTCGGAATTAATGAAAAGATAGTCATCTGCGGGAGAAGAGTAGGGGAAGCCGAGGTTCTGAGGAACACCCCATGCTTTAGCTTTTTCATCAAAATTACTGATATACAGGTCGAAACCACCCATTCCTGAGTGACCGTCAGAAGAAAAATACAACTTTTTGCCATCGGGACTAATTACCGGAAACAATTCATCTCCGGGAGAATTTACTATATTACCGAGTGGCTGGGGAGCACTCCACTTAATTCCATCGATATATTGAGTAGACCAGATATCCCATTTACCATTTGAATCCTGAGCGGAAAAATACATAGTGCTCTCTCCGTTTCTGTACAGCATCACATTGTTAAGCGGGTAATCTCTCCTGTTCCTGTTTAGAGATTTGGGTACAAGAATCCAGGTGCTATCTGCAATATCCGGATAATATAGGTAAAAATCTTTTAACGGAACATCTATTGAGCCGTAAACCCTTGGTCTGGCTCCATACTCCAGCATCTGCATACCGTTTTCGCTTCTGGCAATCTGAGCTATTAAATTTTTCTGAAAATTAGTATCGACAGTTTTTGCAAAAATCTCTTTATAAAGGAGAATTGCATCATTAAAATTGTAGCTCTTTCTCAGTTCTTCTGCATGAGAAAATTTGCTTTTTTCATCTGGAGTTTGTCCCACTAAAAGACTACCAACAAGCATAAAAAAAAGGAGCAAGTGGATAGGCTTTTTCATACAAATTTTATATATCGGCTTACAAAAGTACGAATTTCTTTATATTTACTGAAAAAATACTACTTTTGTACCCTAATTTTCCTTGAATTATATAATTAAAATTAAATATCCATGCAAAGTAAAGGTGCCATTCGTATTTTGACAATAGTGATTGCCATAGCCTGTATTTACCAGTTATCGTTTACATGGGCTACCAAACATCAAGAAAAGAAATCGAGGGAGTTTGCAGAGAAGACTGTTATGACCGAGCAAACCTTACCCGCATTTCAAAATATTTCTAACGAGAACAAAGCCTTTTATCTGGACTCTCTTCGTTCACTAAAGGAAAAATTTTACATCGACTCTGTTTCAGCAGAGAAGGTGTATTTGGGTTTTACCTACAAAGAGATTAAAGAAAAAGAGATAAGCCTTGGTCTTGACTTGAAAGGTGGTATGAACGTGACACTGGAGGTGAGTGTTGCCGAATTGGTAACTTCTCTGGCTAACGACAATGCATCTCCACAATTTACAGAAGCTATTAATCTGGCCAGAAAAAATATGGCCACTTCCCGTACAGACTTCATAACACTATTTGCAGAAGCATGGGATAAGATAGCTCCCGGTCAGAGACTTTCACAGATATTTGGTACATACGAAATGCGTGACAGAATTAAACCGGAAACATCTAATGCAGAGGTTATCAATGTGATTCGCGAAGAGGCCGAGAGTGCAATTTCAAACTCCTTCAACGTACTTAGAAACCGTATCGACCGCTTTGGCGTAACATCGCCGAATATTCAGAAGCTAGGCAATACCGGTCGTATACTTGTGGAATTACCAGGTGTTAAAGAACCAGAACGTGTCCGTAAGCTCCTTCAAGGTACTGCTTCTTTGGAATTCTGGGAAACTTACGAAAATCAGGAGGTTTATCAATATCTTGTTGAAGCAGACAAAGCAATCAAGGATCTCGGGAATATCGCTGCAATTGATTCTCTGGCTGCTCCTGATTCGTTACTTGCTGCCGCAGGTAAAACTTTGACAACAACCGACTCCACTAAAGTTTCTGCTGATACATCAAATGCCGGTGCTTCTCTGCTGAGCGAAATCAAAGGCGAAGATACACTGTCTGCAGGCCAGGCAGCTGTGGCAAAAGAAAATCCGCTCTTCTTCCTTTTAAATCCGAATGTTTCTCAAGGACAACTAATCCCCGGACCGTGTATCGGAAGAGCACACTATAAAGATACAGCAAGAATTAATGCGTGGTTAAAAATGCCTCAGATTCAAGCTATTCTTCCTTCTGATCTGAGACCTAGCTGGACAGTAAAAGCTGTTGATCCTGCAGGAACAATCTTCGAACTTGTGGCAATTAAGGTGAATACTCGTGATGGTAAAGCACCTCTCGACGGCTCTGTCGTAACTGATGCCCGTAAGGAATTCGGCGGCACCAGCGGGGTACCGGAAGTTAGTATGGGGATGAATGCAGAGGGAGCCAGGACGTGGGCAACTATGACATCCAACAATATTGGCCGTTGCATCGCAATTGTACTGGATGGTATGGTCTACTCATATCCTATTGTTAACTCTGAGATTACAGGAGGTCGTTCGGCAATCTCCGGTCACTTTACAATCCAGGAGGCAGATGACCTGGCCAACGTTCTTAAGTCAGGTAAACTTCCGGCTCCTGCAAGAATCGTTCAGGAAGCTGTGGTTGGTCCTACCTTGGGTGCCGAATCCATCAGTGCAGGTTTGCTCTCTTTCGTACTTGCGTTCGTGCTGGTTCTTATATATATGATTTTCTTCTATAATGGAGCAGGTCTTGCAGCTTGTATTGCCCTGCTTTCCAATGTCCTGTTCTTAATGGGTGCACTTGTTTCATTCGGATTTGTTCTTACGTTGCCGGGTATCGCAGGTATAGTTTTGACTATGGGTATGGCAGTGGATGCCAATGTAATTATCTATGAACGTATAAAGGATGAGTTGAAAGCCGGCAAGGGAATCCGGCTTGCGGTCTCTGAAGGGTTTAGTAACGCTTACTCTGCAATCATAGATGGTAACCTTACAACAATCTTCTCTGGTATTGCTCTTGCTGCATTTGGTTCCGGTCCGGTTGCAGGTTACGCCACAACATTGATTATAGGTATCATCACCTCTTTGGCAACCTCAATCTTCATCCCTCGTTTGATTTTTGAAAGCAGAATGAATAAAAATAAGAAACTTACTTTCTCGAATAAATATACCGAAAATTTCCTTCGCAATACTAAGATTGACTTTATCAAAATCCGTAAATACGCCTATGTATTCTCTGCTGCTATAATTTTAATATCAATCGGATTTATCTGTACAAAAGGGTTCAGCTACGGTGTAGATTTCACAGGTGGCCGTACCTATGTTGTAAGGTTTGATAAAAATGTAACAACCTCTGAGGTTCGTACAGCAGTATTGGATGAGTTTAAAGAGGGTATTGAGGTAAAACAGTTTGGTGCAGGTAGCCAGATGAAAATTACCACAAAATATATGATCGAGAACAACTCAACTGAGACTGATGCCCTGGTTGATGCTAAACTTTACAATGCTTTAAAGGGTCTCTATGCCAGGCCGATTTCATTGGAAGAGTTCACTTCGACAACAGTTAACCCTAACGGTATTGTCAGTTCGGAAAAGGTAGGACCTACAATTGCAGACGATATAAAGAGAAATGCTATAATTGCTGTAGTATTTTCACTTGTTGCTATCTTCCTTTATGTAGCGTTACGTTTTCGCAGTTGGTCGTGGGGTACAGGCGGTATAGTAGCATTGATGCACGACGCTTTTATTGTAATTGGCTTCTTCTCTATCTTCTCAGGAGTATTTCCATTCAGCCTGGATGTAGACCAGCAATTTATTGCAGCCATTCTTACGGTTATCGGTTATTCGATAAACGATACGGTTGTTATTTTCGACAGGATTCGTGAATACAGAACTCTGTATCCTAAACGGGAACTTGCTATAAATATAAATGAAGCAGTTAACAGTACGCTCTCCAGAACAATTAATACATCCTCTTCAGTTTTGATTGTACTGATTGCAATTGCACTTTTTGGCGGTGAGGTTATCAGGGGATTTTCAGTTGCATTGATAGTAGGTACAATAATCGGTTCATACTCTACAATATTTATCGCAACCCCAATTGTTTACGATATGAGTAAAGCGAAGCTGTCAAAGCAAAAAATGAAAGAGATTAGGTAAATCATACGAAATCGTACGGGGACGCATATTGTGTGATGTCCTGATAAATAAAAAAAAGAGAGGTTTTTCCTCTCTTTTTTTTATTAACTTTGAACTAAATATTAAAAATTAATAACAATATGGAACTTCCTTTTGCAGAATCCTACAAAATTAAAATGGTAGAGACTATTAAAAAGAGCACCAGAGAGGAGAGAGGGAAATGGATGAGAGATGCCAGATACAATTTATTCAACCTTAAAAGCGACTATGTATTTATAGATTTATTGACCGATTCCGGAACCGGTGCGATGAGTGATAAACAATGGGCTGCAATGATGGAGGGAGATGAGAGTTACGCAGGAGCGCGCTCCTATTACAATCTTAAGGAGAGTATCAGTGAGATTACCGGCTTCCCCTACTTTTTGCCAACCCACCAGGGAAGAGCAGCGGAAAATGTGCTCTTTTCTTCGATAATAAAGGCCGGAGATATTCTTCCCGGTAACTCACACTTCGACACAACAAAGGGCCATATAGAGTTCAGAAAGGCACACGCTGTCGACTGCACAATTGATGAGGCTAAGGATACCAACCTGGAAATTCCTTTTAAAGGTAACATGGACCTCAATAAACTTGAAGATATCCTTAAAAAATACCCTAAAGAGAAGATCCCTTGCATAGTTGTTACCGTAACAAACAACACCGCCGGCGGACAACCGGTATCAATGGCAAACGTCAGAGGTACCTCTGCTCTGGCAAAAAAATATGGTGTAAAGGTGTTGTTTGATTCGGCAAGGTTTGCAGAGAATGCATACTTCATTAAAACAAGAGAGGAGGGATATGCAAATAAGAGTATAAGGGAGATTGCCCTTGAGATGTTCGGTTATGGTGATTTTATGACAATGTCGTCCAAGAAGGATGCCATTGTAAATATGGGGGGATTTGTGGCTTTCCGCAATGAGCAGGATTGGCAAAGCTGTCAGATGTACAACATTATGTTTGAGGGATTTATTACTTATGGAGGAATGTCCGGTAGAGATATGAACGCACTGGCACAAGGGCTAAAGGAGGGAACAGAATTTGAGTATCTTGAGACCAGAATTGCCCAGATTGCATACTTGGGCAAAAAACTGGATGAGTATGGTGTGCCTTACCAAAGGCCATCGGGAGGACACGCAATTTTTCTTGATGCCAAAAAGATTTTAACTCACGTTCCAAAAGAGGAGTTTATTGCTCATACACTGGGGATTGAGCTCTATCTGGAAGCAGGTATAAGAGGGGTTGAGATTGGAGCTCTATTGGCGGCCAGGGATCCGGACACCCGGAAAAACCGTTATCCGGAGCTGGAACTACTGCGACTGGCAATCCCCCGCAGGGTATACACAAACAACCATATGGATTATGTGGCAGCCGCTGTCAAAAATGTATATGACCGCAGGGAGACAATTACCAAAGGTTACCTCATTACAAGAGAGGCTCCTATAATGAGGCACTTTACAATAGAGATGCAACCGAAGTGACCTACCCGATATATAGCCCCTCTATCCTTACTTTATAAGAGCCATCCCTCATTTTGGTAACGGCGTTGACAAGCCCGCTGTGACGCCATTGAAGCATACACCTGTGAGGTAAAAACCAATATCTTCGTCCCAGTTTTATCTCTTCCCGGGATTCTTTGATTATTCCTTCGTATGCTTGTGAAACATAAAACCCGATATCTTTAAATCCATCTGTTCTGGGTCTTAAAGGGCCTGTTACGTTCCAGTAAATAACGCCGTTCCTCGCATCGACATCATACACTACACCGCAATGAGTTACGGGACAACCACAGGACATTCCCATAGGCCTGCCAATCATAACGTCACCTTTTTTAATCTCAAGCTCTTTGACTAAAGCCGGATTATAAGGCAGAATAGTCTCTTTTGGACCCGGCTCACCATCAATAATATCGAGGATAAAATCAAAATCCCTTTTCAAACTGTCTTTCCACTCCAGCTTTTCTCCTAAATTCTCTCCTCCGGCACAATTTACACAAGACTTTGTAGGTGCAAAATCTGCTTTCTTTTCTGTAATATGAATACACTTAGCTATTTCTGCCTTTCCTTCCTGAATGGCTCTTTCAAAATCCCGACATGATTTGTAGCCACAAGCCCCGCAATTTAAATTTGGAAGGTTGAATTTTATTTGATCTATTGTCATATTTAATATTAATTTGAAAAAATATTATTTAATTTCTTTATAGCAATTTTTAACGAATCCATAAATCTCTCCAAGTCCTTCTCTGTTGTAAATCTGCCAAATGTGACTCTGATACCCCCTCTTGACTGAAATTGATCCAGTCCTATTGCCTTTAGTACGTGAGAAGAGCCGTTGGACTGATTGGATGAACAGGCGGAACCGGCAGAAACAGCGAACCCCATTTCGTCCAGTAAAAAAAGGAATCTTATGGTTTCTCCTTCCAAGCCGCCTAAACAGAAACTTAAATGCCCTGGCAGTCTGTTAACCTCATCACCGTTGATATACGCGCCATCGTAATTATTGATGAGAAAGTCCGATAATTTGTTCCGTAAAGCAGTAAGTCTGGCGAACTCGGAATCTATTTCTGAATAGCAGATTTCCGCAGCCTTTGCAAAGCCTGCAATCCCCGGTATATTTTCGGTGGTAGATCTCAATCCGTTTTCCTGCCCGCCACCGTGTAATAGCGGAGTAATTGTTGTTCCTTTTCTTATATACAACGCACCAACTCCCTTAGGGCCGTATATCTTGTGAGAGTTTATGGTAAGCAGGTCAATGTTTGACTTTTCGACATCTATGGGTAACTTGCCAAAGCTTTGACAGGCATCGCAATGAAACAAAATACCCTTTTCTTTGCATATTTTGCCAACGGCATCGATTGGCTCCAGAGTGCCTATTTCGTTATTTGCAGACATCACAGAAACCAGAATGGTTTTTGGATTGATAGCTTGCAGGAGAGACTCCGGCTCTACAGTGCCCTTATTATCAACGGGAAGATATGTTATTTCAAATCCCTGTGATTCAAGCCATTTGCAACTGTTTAGAATGCAATCGTGCTCAATGGAGGAGACAATAATATTGTTCCCTTGATTTTTTTTAGCAAAAGCGATACCTTTTATCGCAAAGTTATTGGATTCTGTTCCACCAGAAGTAAAGTACACCTCCTCCGGCCTTGCACCAATATACTTTGCAATAACCTCTCTCGATTTGGTTAAAACATCTTTGGCATCAGTTCCGAATGAATGAAGGCTTGAAGGATTTCCAAACGAAACATTATTATAGAGATTCATCACCTCAATTACTCTGTTATCTACAGGAGTGGTTGCCGCATAATCCAAATACACTCTATCCATTACAAACATTACTCGCCTACATAGAATAACTCTTGCTCCAATGTTCTCAAAACCCCAAAATGGTGCTTTGAGCCGATCTCTTTTTTCCCTGCACAGATTGTGCAGGTACCAACAGGAGGATTACCACGGAGATACATTGGAAATTCTATCTCGGAAGTCTTGAGGATTTTTCTTATAATAGGGTCTATACCAATGCCGTATAAAGCATTGCTCTCGACTATCGAGATATCATTTGCAGATTCGAGAACCCTGTATCTGAACACCTCTCGTTCTGCCTGGGATATCAGATCAATTTTTGTTATTACACAGATATCGGCTAAGGTAAGCATCGGACCAATCTTTCTGGGCAGATTCATACCGCTTGTTGCTTCAAGCACAACTACTCCCAATGAGTTCTCTACATAAGGTGAACAACGTAGACACAACCCTGCTGTCTCAACAAAAAGAAAGTTAGATCCAACCTTTTCTGCCCACTCTACAGCTTCGTCGAGAACAACTACATTACAATGATCCGGACATAATTCACCGGAATAGATTTTCTTTACCGGTATCCCAAACTCTTTTTTTATGGTTTGATCTTCATCTGCATAAAGAACATCAATTTTTATATAAGAAGGTTTATACCCCTTTACAATCATTCTTTTTAGTACCTGTCTGATGACAGTTGTTTTCCCACAAGTAGGAGGGCCCGCAAATACAATTAATTTCATATGTAGGTAATTTTAATTTCATTTTTAAATATTTATCGACAGCTCATCTAACATTTTAGTATTAATCTCCTCTCCGGCTCTTATTAACCCCCTGTAATACAAAATTATGTTGTCCATTATTTTAAGCTTGTCTGCTGTGATTTTTTCCCCGTCATTTGATCTGATTAATTTTTGCATAGCTCCGTTTTTCATAATAATTCTGAAATCGGAAAAAAGTGCAATCGTAGGATCGTGTGTTACAAAAACAAAAATTTTATTATAACCCTTAAGTAGTTCTATTGCCTTGGTTTTATTTATGCCTGCATTTTCAATCTCATCAAGCAGGATAATAGGAGAATTACCAATGATTACAGCATCTGCAATTAACAGAGACCGGGTCTGCCCGCCGGATAATTCTGTCATGGCCGTCTCTTTTATTATAGCTTCGCCTGTAAGCTTATTTGCAAAATCTATAGTCTCCTCAACGACTTCATCAATATTTACGGCACCTCGTACGGTTGCGTGAATTGTAAGGAATTCACCTACCGGTAAATCACTTAAAAAGTTTGTATGTTGAGAGATTAGTGCAATGGGGTGTTTAGAAGGATCGAAAGAGAAGTCTTCCGGAATGACCTCATCGTTTATCAGTATTTGTCTTCCGGACGGGGTATTCTGATTGGCAAACAGTTCTATATCATTGATCAACGTTGTCTTTCCACAACCGGTGGGACCAACAATGCTGACAACATCTCCGATTTTTAGTTCAAAAGACTCTACTTCCTCTTTTCGACCATCTTTGCCCAGGCCTCCGTGTACTGTTATTTTCTGAATATCCACAATAAAGATTATTAAAAAATTATCTGCAAATATATCTATAATGTCTATAGAGTTGATGTATATTTGCATTGTTGTTTAAACGCCATTTTATTTATTATCCAATAAAATTTTATGTATTAATATAGTTTTATTTACTATTCCATGAAAAGTTCAAATAATTTTAATAATGAGTACTCCTCTCAGTTAAAGAGAATTTCTTTGCAATTTATCAGTGAGAAGGAGTTTGGAAAAATAGACAGGACATCTGTAAGATTGCAGTTTAAGAAAGGGGAGACTATTCTTAAACAGGGGAGTCACCCTACAAATATTGCCTGTCTTGAAAATGGAATAGTAAAATTCAATTACGAAAACGAAACAGGAAAAAATTTAATTCTGACAGTTGTTACGGCACCAAAAATACTGGGCGGTGCAAACCTTTTTTATAAGGACAACAACCTTTTTTCTATAGTAGCAATAGAGGACTGCGATGTAATTTTAATAGACAATAAAATATTGGAATCCGTTCTGATGGATAACTCCAAATTTGCAATGGTAATGTTCCAGATAGCTTCTGAAATGTTTAAACAGTCTGTTATAAATTTTATTAGCCTTGCTTTCAAACAAAAGGAGGGAAGAGTGGCAGATGTTATTCTATATCTTGCAAAAGAGGTTTATCATAATGACTCTTTTCTGGTATCTTTAACAAGAAAAGAGTTGGCAGAATATGCCGGATGTTCTGTGGAAAATGTAATTATGACTCTTTCTAAATGGCAGAATGAGGAGATTATATCATTGGATAAGAAAATGATAAAGATAATTGACAGCGAAAAGTTAAAATTCATCAGTAAAATTGGATAACAATGCTTACACAAAAAACCAGATATTCAATGTTAGCTTTGACCAGGCTCGCAAAAGAGTATGGAAAAGGAACATTAATGATAAGCGAAATAGCGGAAAGTGAGAAAATCCCAAAACGTTTTTTGGAATCGATACTATTGGAACTCAAAAAACAGGGTTACCTGGCAAGTAAACTTGGGAAAAAGGGAGGATATTACCTGTTAAAAAGCCCTGATAAAATCAGTTTACTGGAAATCGTCAGGATTTTTGAAGGGAGTATTGCTATGCTAAGATGTACTTCCGAGAAGTTCTACCAACCTTGCGAGCACTGCAAAGACGAAGCAACATGTTCGATAAGAGGAACATTTAAAGATATACGCGAATATACTTATAATAAATTGGTTAATACAACGTTAGACAAATTGATCATATAGAAACAATGTTTAATGAGTGACTAATTACAATACTGCTTCTTTTTTTTGTAGATAGTCCTGCAATAAAATATTCGAGCATTTTGTATAAAGACAGCACTGTTACTTCATTTTCATATGATGAAATTATTCCGTCAAGATTTTTGGTGTCAAATAAGAAATTTGTATTGGTATAACCGCCGGTAAATGACATGCCTGCAGCAATTATTTTTTCTATTGCGTTCATATTTTCCTTTTCAAGGGTCGTATCCTGTATAATGTTTATTGGTAAAAGTTTACAAATACATTCGATTATCTGACCATTTTTAATGGATTTCTTACCAACAAAATGAATGATTGAGGGTAATTCATTTAAAATCAATATTCTCATAAAATAAGTGACTATATTGTCGATAGATACAAGATTTTGGGTAGAATCCGGAAAAACTGATATTCTTACTGTTTCATTTGGATACCTTTTAGAGAAGTTATATACTCTTTTTACAAAATCAAAAATACCAAAATCAGTAATGGTCACTCCTGATTTATTATCACCCGTAACCTGGGATAATCTTATTACATACCCGTTTAAATTACTTTTTTCTATATATTTTTTTACTACATTTTCTGCGAATCTTTTAGATTGCTCATAATAGTTCCTGAACCCTGCTATATCTTCGTTGGAATAAAACTTTTCCTCAAATAATTGTGGCATTTTCCCGCACGAGTATGCGGTACTTATAAAAAAGAAACGGGATTCAGGCAGGGAATATTTTAAAAATGTTTTTATTGAATTTTCTACTCCGTTTACGTTTGTATCAAATATCTCATCCCTATCCTTTTCAGAAAACTTTAAGCATGCCGCAAAATGAAAATAATCTACTTTTTCATTGAATATATTCCCCAGTTCTTCCTTTGAGATAGAAAAATCTTCATTAAGCAAAGAGTAGCTATATACTTTTAAATTTTTTAAATTGATACTTTTAAAATTGTTTATTTCGGCCAAAGCATATTCCATTCTCTCTGCAGAGGAGTTTCCACGGCCATCCCTCACCAGGGCGACTACTTCATAGTTTTGAATGAGTAATTCATTTATAAAGTGAGAGGCAACATAACCGTTTGCTCCGTCAATTACAATTTTTCGCATCTGTTACTTTTTTAAAGTTATAAATCTCTTTTATTTTAATGAAAGGATTCAGGTAAATTGTTTACAGAAAAATTAACAGCATCAGAAGTACGCTCATTGGAATAAAAAGATTGTCGCTGCCTCTCCAGCTGAAAAGTTCGACAAGTGTGCTTACCACTGCAATACCCATTGCAAGCCAGAATGTTTTCAGATCGAATGACATCCGGTAGAAATAGAGAGCAATAGTGCTGATAATAAAACAGGAAACCAGGAAAGATCCCGAACCCAGCCATGTTTTCTTTAGTTTATGGCCAAAAATATGAATGTTATGATTGTTTTTCTTTATGTTCAGGCCCAGAATGCCGGCTATAGGGTCACAAATAGCCAGCACCAGAATTGGCAGAATATAAAGGAACTCATTTTCAAGCTTGCTGGAAATCAAAAAAGTAAGATAAATGGAAATAGGTAACAAATAACTCCCCACGGATATCCTGTCAATGTCATTAATTGATCTCAATTGAGTTCCTTTGCGGCTGATAAACAGAATCAGAAAGAAAAACAGAGCCAGTACCAGAACATACCAGTGGTCCGTAAAAAGATACGGGAAGGTTATTGTTGAAAGTGTTGCCGTAAAGTGTGCCAATTTACGTGTTATTTCTCCCTTGATCCCCAAGCGACGGTATACTAATTCGGCAAAAGCCAGCACTAAAATAATTGCAATCAGAAAAATAACAGTCAAAGTTATCTGGTTTCCCATATCTTAAATATTTATTAAACTTCCAATAAATGCTATCCATGCACCAACAGCCACGAGACTGTCGAATCTGTCAAGAAAACCCCCGTGTCCCGGAATGAAGTTGCTGAAATCTTTGACATTGTATTTCCGCTTATAATATGAGGCAGAAATATCGCCTGTAAATGCAAAGAGCACCACTCCCGCTGCCAGAAGCATTGCTTCTAACGAAGGTGCTGCAATAAGGCTTTTGATAAGAAGTGCGCTTAAAATGGCAACCAGTGCTCCTCCGGTAAAGCCCTCCACTGTCTTGTTGGGGCTTATTTTGGGACATAGTTTTTTTCGTCCCCATAGCTGTCCCGTTATCTGGCTGAAGCTGTCAAAAATGGAAAGGATAATGAACGAAAAGAGAATTAACTCCTTTTTCATGCCGCTGAAAAAGAAAAAGCCAAAAGAGAGCACTGCAAAAAGAAAGGCTGAAAGCAGGAATAAACCCTTCCTGTTATATCCGGATTTCCTGAAAAGCTTAAACAGTTCATAAAATCCGGCAATGATAATCACTAATGCAAGCTGCCGGAAAGCTATCGGATTTATTACTATGCTGAAAAATAAAATATTAATTATCAGGAAGTATGTAGAAAATTTTATCCAATTTTTGCGCGCATCTCCGGGCTCTTTTCTCCGGTTAATAAAATAGAATGCTACTCCTCCGAGAAGAAAATATACAAGAATTACAAAGTAGATTGTCCGTATCATTGGCTTATAATCATTATAATCCCAAAAGCAATCATGCCTATCGCATACCATTTTCTTACAGGGCCTTCTGCCCGGTCAGTTTTTAAACCGGCAAGGAATTTGGGACCGGCAAAAGCACCAATTATTGCCCCGGCAGTAAGAAAATAAACCAGAGTGAGGTCTATTTTACTAACCAGAAAATGTGCTCCCAGAGCAGAAACCGTATTTACACTAACTATCATTAACGAGGTTCCCAAAACCATCTTTATTGGAATGCGCATGTCAAATAATCCTGCAAGTACGGGTGCTGTGCCGCTTGTTCCAAAGGTCCCTGTAATTATTCCTGCCATGAAACCATACACAGAACTTTTCGAGATTTTTTTCAAACCATATCCATCGAGTATTTCTACCCTGTTAGCTTCTGCTCTTTCTCCCCTCCGTTTACTGAGAAGCATGTTCAGAGCAATCAATATTGAATAAACGCCAAAACTTATTTTCAACTGTCTTGAAGTCATAAGGTTTGTAAGGCCTACCCCTAAGATAGCTCCGATAATGCCGGTAAGTGCAAATATAAGTCCCATGCGAAAATCGATGTTGCCGTTTTTGTAATGACTAAATGAGCCAACAATGCAAATGGGCAAAGAGGCAGCAAGAGAGGTGGCTACCGCAGTCTGAGCCGGTATGTTAAAAAGAAGAATGAGTACGGGAAGAAAGACAAAACCTCCACCGCCACCTGTCATTGAGGCAAAGAAACCAATTGTAAAACCAATCAGTGGCAACCAAAGATAACTATATTCAAATGCAGAGTGAAATATCATATATCTTTCTCTTTAAGAACCCAGTAAAGTCCTTTTACATTAGACCGCATTTCCGGAATTATAAGTTGGATTGTAATATGTTCTATAGCTCCCAAAATCCCCCAGATTATCATAAAATAGTAGAAAGGAACAATAAAACCTACCGTAAAAAGGCAAATAAAGAAAGCACCCTGAACATACCCGCTTATTTTGGTCATATAGAGGTGAAAACTGGGAAGTCTTCTGAATTTAATAAGCGAAACAACTATTGTGAACAACAGCGATCCGATGAAAATGAGGAAGCTTACCTTGTATGGCAAGAACTCTTCCAGTTTAAAAGCATAAATGCCAGCAAATGCCAGCAGGTATGTTAAATTGTCGGCCGCCGAATCGAGCCGGGCTCCTAACTCTGTCTCCATTTTGAATCTTCGGGCAATGAAACCATCGGCCACATCGGTGAGCAGATTAATCACTAAAAAGATGGAAAACAGATTCTCTTTCCCTGCAATTATAAAATAAAGAATTAAAGGGAACGCCAGCAGCCGGTAAAAACTCAATAAGTTGGGGATATTAATGTTTTCTCCCTTTTTCTCAGTTGTGTTTAACATATTCATTCTGCCATACTGGTTTTGTTAGCTCTTCAATCTTGTGTAAGAAATATTTTATTCACTAAACCAGATTTAGACGCCTTAACTAATTTTCTGACAAACATTAAGTTATCCATGTAGTTCAAAGTTTAATATTTATTTTGGTTGGTCCAAATATAGTTATTATTTTCTAATTATTATATTTGCCTGATTTTTTGACCTAATTAAGCTTTTTGAACAATCTTTTTGAAAAGTTCGGCAAGAATTGCAGTTTCAGTTTCACTTAATACGGCATTGATTTTTTCTGCCATCCGTTCGTAAGCAACTTCCCGAAATTCCTCTATCATTGTACCTTTTCTGTCTATATGCAGGTGCGAACTCCTTCTGTCTTTATCTGACTTCACTTTAATGACATAGCCCTTTTCAACCAGCTTGTCTACAAGCACCGTCACTGTTGGTTTGGTAAGATCAAGCTGTCTGGCAAGTTCCGACAATGTCGGATTTTTCATCCACACTATTATCTGAAGATAATGTAACTGCTGTTGAGTTAGGTCGGAAAAGTCCACCTCGCTTAAACTCTCTTCCAGAACTTTCTCTACAAGTTTTGAAATATGTGAAATTAGCTCAGTAAGTTTTTCCATAGTTTTTTCTGCAAATATAGTTACTATTATCTAATTATAATAACCTTACTCTATAGACTCTTTACTCGGGATAAACTCCTTGATTGGAGTTTTTACTAAAGTTTTATCACTTTTACCTTTTGGGGTACCCTTTCCCTCTCCTCCCCTTTTTACCTTACTCTTTTCAGGTTGCTGAGTGTTGTACGATTCATCCCATATCAGTGAGTAATCAAGTTGCTTCTGTTCGAGATTGGCCTTTTCAATTTTAACCTTTACAGAATCTCCGAGAATGAATCTTTTTCCACTGCGTTTGCCATAGAGCGTAAACGAATCTTCGTTGAATACTAAGTAATCTTCCTTTATTTCCCTGAGTGCCACAAGCCCCTCAATTTTTGTATCTGCAAGTTCCACGAACATACCCCAGTCTGTAAGTCCGGAAATATTGCCTTCAAAGATCTGCCCTATCTTATCCTGCATAAATTCAACCATCTTGTATTTTATGCTTGCCCTTTCTGCCTCTGTGGCAATCTGCTCTCTCTCACTTGAATACTTACATCGCTCTTCATAGAACTTCTTGTCCTGTGATTTTGCTTTATCCAGATAGAGAGCCAGAAGCCGATGTACCATCATGTCGGGGTATCTGCGGATTGGGGAGGTAAAGTGAGTATAATAGTCAAAAGCGAGTCCGTAGTGGCCTAAATTATCTGTCGAGTAGCGTGCTCTTGCCATTGAACGGAGAGCCATTATCTCGATTGCTCCCTCTTCCGGTTTACCTTTTGCTGTAGCCAACAGGTTATTGATTTCTCCGGAGAGTTCCCGTGCATTTTTTGTGGGTTTCATGTCGTACCCGAAATGTTTTATAAATGTTCTGAACACTCCTATCTTCTCCAGATTGGGCTCTTCGTGAATACGGTAAACAAAGGTCTTCGAATCCTTTCCGGTTGCACCTATCAGTTGAGCAACCTCACGATTGGCGAGTAACATAAATTCCTCGATCAGCCAGTTTGAATCTGAACTCACTTTCGCATATACATTGACTGGCTTTCCCGACTTGTCCACCTCTACCTTCATCTCGGGTCTTTCAAAGCTAATAGCTCCTTTGCGGAACCTCTCATCGCGAAGTAATCCGGCCAGATAGTGGAGCTTTAGTATCTCGTCCTTTAAAGGGCCCTCTCCGGTCTCGATTATTGTTTGTGCCTGACCATAATCGAATCTGTAATCAGACTCGATAATTGTTCTGCCGAACCACTTATTTAATACCTTCCCCTTTTCGGTAATCTCGAAAACTGCTGAAAAACAGAGCTTTTCCTCATTCGGTCTCAGAGAGCAGAGCTTGTTCGAAAGTTTTTCCGGAAGCATTGGTACAGTTCTGTCTACAAGATATACAGATGTCGCTCTTTCCAGAGCCTCCTGATCTACCAATGAACCGGGCCTGACATAGTGGGTCACATCTGCAATATGAACACCAATCTCCCAGTTGCCACTTTCGAGTTTGCGTATGGAGAGTGCGTCGTCAAAATCCTTTGCGTCTGCGGGGTCTATGGTAAAAGTTGTAACTCCTCTGAAATCTCTTCTGGCTTTAATCTCATTTGCATCAATCTTCTCGGAAATTTTTTCTGCATCCTTCTCTACCTTAGGATCAAATTTGTAAGGAAGGCCAAACTCCGCAAGGATGGCATGCATCTCTGTGTTGTTATCGCCAGGTGTTCCGAGCACATCTACAATATGTCCTATGGGTTCATCGGCTCTTCTGGGCCAGTCGTCTACAATTGCTGCCACCTTGAATCCATTGTGGATCTCCTCTACCTCCTCAATAGAAATACTGATGTCGTATGGCATATTCTTACCCTCTGTGATTACCCAGGCTTGGTTGCCGGTAATCTGAAGTATTCCGATAAATGGCTTCTTGGTTCGTTCAATTATTTCAATAACTTCGCCCTCAATTCTTTTAGTAGCTGTCTTATTACTTAGGACCACAACCCGGACAGCATCGCCATGCAAAGCTCCTCTTAGTTTTCGTGCAGGTACAAATATATCGTCCTCTACCCCTTCTCTTATAATGAAAGCATACCCCTCTCTGGTCATGCTAACCCTTCCGATAACCTCCTCTTTAGGAGATTTCTGGGCACTTTTTCTTATCTTGTTAAACTTAGTGCCGCCTTTTCTGTTTTTATTATTGTGCATATTTATATAATTTTGCCGCACAAATTTAAGTAATAATATGAATAAAAAGGTACTTTTAATGATCCTCGATGGTTGGGGAGAAGGGAAAAAAGATAAATCGAATGTTATTTATACACAGGGAGAACCAAATATTGACGCTCTCAGAGCAAAATACCCGATGTCGTTCCTCTCTGCCTGTGGCGAGGATGTAGGGCTTCCGGACGGTCAGATGGGCAATTCTGAGGTTGGTCACCTTAACATTGGAGCCGGAAGAGTAGTATACCAGGATCTGGTTAAAATAAACAAGGCTTGCAGGGAAAAAAGACTACTGGAGAATATTGATATAAAAGCAGCATACGATAATGCTAAAAAATCTGGCAAGGCCCTGCACTTTATGGGGCTTATGAGTGACGGAGGAGTTCACAGTGCAATGGAGCATCTGTTCGGATTCCTGGATCTTGCAAAGGAGTATGGTTTACAGAAGGTTTATGTTCATGCATTTATGGATGGAAGAGATACAGATCCCAGAAGTGGTAAGGGCTATATTGCCGAGTTGGAAAATCATCTTCAGAAATCTGTCGGGAAGCTTGCCTCTATAATTGGCCGCTACTATGCTATGGACAGAGACAAACGCTGGGAGAGAATAAAACTTGCATACGATCTTTTGGTTGAGGGCAAGGGAGAAAAGTTTACAAACGGAGTAGAAGCCATGCAACACAGCTACGACAACGATGTTACAGATGAGTTTGTAAAACCATTTGTAGCTGTGGACAGCGAGGGCAATCCTATTGGCAGGATTCAGGAGGGTGACACAGTTATCTTCTTTAACTTCCGTAACGACAGAGCTAGAGAGATTACCAATGTTCTTACTCAGAATGATATGCCTGAAATGGATATGAAAACAATTCCTCTTTACTATTGTACTCTCACACCTTATGACGATAAGTTCAAAGGGCTGCATATTTTGTATGATAAGGATAATGTCCGGAATACACTTGGTGAAGTTGTCGCCAATACAGGGAAAAAGCAGTTGAGGATAGCGGAGACAGAGAAGTATGCACACGTTACATTTTTCTTTTCCGGTGGCCGTGAGGCAATTTTTGAAAATGAAAGCAGAATTCTGGTAAACTCTCCAAAAGTGGCTACATACGATCTTAAACCAGAAATGAGTGCTCCTGAGGTTAAAGATGCTCTTGTTGAGGAGCTTAAAACCGGGAAACAGGATTTGATAATTCTGAACTTTGCAAACGGAGATATGGTGGGGCACACTGGTGTTTACGACGCAATCCGTAAAGCCGTTAAGACAGTAGATGAACTTGTAGGAGAGGTGGTTAAGGTAGCAAAAGAGATGGGCTACTCTGTGCTTGTAACAGCCGACCACGGGAATGCAGACTACGCCGTAAATCCTGACGGATCGCCGAATACCGCCCATTCGCTAAACCCTGTTCCTTTCATAGTCGTGGACGACGATGTCAAAAAAGTGGAAAACGGCATACTTGCCGATATTGCTCCTACTATTCTGAAACTTATGGGCATTCCTGCACCTAAAGATATGACTGGCAGAGCTCTTGTTTAAATCTGAAAAACCTTATCAAAAATGTCTTTTGTTCATCTTCACGTTCACACACAGTACTCAATATTAGACGGTGCCGCACCAATAAAGAAACTTTTTAAAAGAGCATCTGAAGACAATCAGGTTGCCCTCGCAATCACGGACCATGGCAATATGTTCGGGGTTAAAGAGTTCTTGGATGCTTCCAAGGGTTTTCCTAATGTAAAACCTATTGTGGGTTGTGAGTTTTATGTTTCAAAAGAGGGGCGGTTTCTGAGAAGAGGGAAAGAGGATCAGAGCAGCTACCATCTGATTTTGCTGGCAAAAAACTACAGCGGATATAAAAATCTGGTTAAACTCTCCTCGTATGCCTTCATTGAGGGCTATTACTATAAGCCGAGGATAGACAGAGAACTGCTGGAGAAATATTCTGCCAACCTTATCTGCTCTTCTGCCTGTCTGGCAGGGGAGGTTCCAAGGGCAATTGTTGCAGGTAACATGAAAGAGGCAGAAGAGACTATGCTTTGGTACAAAAACCTCTTTGGCGGGGACTATTACCTGGAAATGCAAAGACATCAGACAGATATTCCCGGGGCAGACACATCTGTGTTTGATAAGCAGCAACTTGTAAACAAAAGCATCCTCTCCCTTGCTGCAAAACACAACATTAAATGTATTGCAACCAACGATGTTCATTTTGTAGCGAAAGAGGACCGCGAGGCACACGACAGGCTCATCTGCCTCACTACCAATTCGGATTACGACGATCCGGACAGGTTGCGATATACCAAACAGGAGTATCTTAAGAGCCAGGAGGAGATGGCTGAGATCTTCAGTGATGTTCCGGCGGTTTTGGCCAACACTCTGGAAATTGCAGAAAAGGTTGAAGTTTACAGCATCGAATCCAAGCCTATTATGCCCAATTTCTCCATTCCGGACAATTTTGCAAACTCGGACGAATACCTTAGAGATTTGACATACAAAGGGGCAGTCAGCAGATACGGAGATATAAAAGATATTCAGAGGGAGAGGATAGATTTTGAACTGGCAACAATAAAGAAAATGGGGTTTCCGGACTATTTCCTTATTGTACAGGACTTTATTGCAGCCGCAAGAGGCATGGACGTCTCTGTGGGGCCAGGAAGAGGTTCCGCCGCGGGGTCGGTTGTTGCCTACTGCCTCAGAATAACAGATATAGATCCTCTTAAATACAATTTACTGTTTGAGCGTTTCCTGAATCCCGACCGTATATCAATGCCCGATATCGATATAGATTTTGATGATGACGGACGATCTAAGGTTTTGAAGTATGTGGAGGGAAAATACGGAAAGGACCACGTTTCGCACGTGATAACATTTGGTACAATGGCTGCCAGGAGTGCGATAAGGGATATTGCCAGGATCCAGAAACTTCCTCTGAGTGAATCGGACAGACTGGCAAAGTTAATCCCGTCTAAACTGCCATCAGACAAAAACGGTAACAAAGTTGCCATAACTCTGGAAAACTGCATCAAATATGTTCCTGAGATTGAAGAGGCCTTCAGGTCGGAGAACCCGCTCATAAGGCAGACTATGGAATATGCCCAGAAACTTGAAGGTAATGTAAGAAATGTAGGTGTCCACGCCTGTGCAATTATTATAGGGAGGGACGACCTTAGGGAACACATCCCTATTTCAATAGCCAAAGATAAGGAGACGGGGGAGGAGATGTGGGTCTCTCAATACGAAGGTTCTCAGATTGAAAAAGTTGGAATGCTCAAGATGGACTTTTTGGGTCTCAGGACCCTCTCCATAATAAAGGACGCGATTAAAAACATTAAGCATTCTAAGGGTATTGATCTGGATATAGACTCTATACCCTTGGACGATAAAGCTACCTACGCCCTTTTTAGCAGGGGTGATTCGATAGCTACGTTCCAGTTTGAAAGCGACGGTATGAGAAAATGGCTCCGGGAGCTTAAACCTAACAGGTTTGAAGACCTTATTGCAATGAATGCCCTTTATAGGCCGGGTCCTATGGAGTATATCCCGGACTTTGTAGACAGAAAAAAAGGGCTAAGGCAAATTGAGTACGACCTTCCTGAAATGGAGGAGATACTCTCCGATACATACGGAGTTACAGTCTATCAGGAGCAGGTTATGCTTCTTTCGCAAAAAATTGCCGATTTTACCAAGGGCGATGCCGACCGGCTAAGGAAGGCAATGGGAAAGAAGGACAAGCGTATAATGGACGAACTCAAGGCCAAGTTCTTAAAAGGGGGAAACGACAGGGGTCATTCGTCAGAGACTTTGGAGAAAATTTGGAAAGACTGGGAGGCCTTTGCAGAGTATGCATTCAACAAATCTCACTCTACCTGTTACGCATGGATCGGTTACCAGACAGCCTATCTTAAAGCGAACTTCCCGGCCGAGTATATGGCTGCCAACCTGAGCAGAAACCTCAATGATATGGAGGAGATCACCAAGCTTATGGATGAGTGTAAGCGAATGGGGATAGAGGTTTTAGGACCGGATGTGAATGAGAGCTCAGATACATTTACCGTGAACAAGAAGGGGAACATAAGGTTTGGTATGGCCGGTATAAAAGGTGTGGGATCGGGTGCCGTTGAAACAATAGTCGCAGCCAGAGAGGCCAAAGGGGAGAATTTTAGTTCCATTTTCGACTTTGTAGAGAGGGTTAACCTTAACTCTGTAAACAGAAAAACTATAGAGTCACTCATTTGTGCAGGAGCTTTTGACAGTTTCGAGCCTGTGAAAAGGGAGCAATATCTGGCAAATAATTCAAAGGACGAGCCCTTTCTGGATGCTCTGATAAGGTATGGCAACCGGTATCAGACAGATGTGGTAAGCGGTGGAAACTCTCTGTTTGGCCTTAGCGAGACAGTCAAATTGGTTCCTCCTGAGATTCCTCAGGGAGTGGAGGCGAACCAACATGACCTTTTGAAAAGGGAGAAGGAGTTGGTGGGAATGTACCTCTCTGCCCATCCGTTGGACCAGTTCAGTTTTGAGGTTAAGAACTTTACAACTAACACTCTGGCAGAGAGTGTGGATATGGTTAACAGGGCACCAAATGAGGAGGCTGTTCAGGGTAAGGAGATTATTATTGCGGGTATTGTCACAAATGTGAAAATATCATATACCAAAAGTTCCGGGAAACCATTTGCACACTTTACCATAGAAGATTTTAACGGATCGGTAAGTTTCTCTGTGTTCGGTAAGGATTATGAGAATTTTATGCAGTATACGCAACAAAATTTACCCCTCTTGCTTAAATGCGCGATAGCTCCGAAATTCGGCTACGATGCAGCAAAACAAGAAGGGGCTAAAAATGTAGATTATGAGCTTAAAATAAAGAGTATACGACATCTTGCCAATACTAAGGAAGATTTTATCAAACAGATAACCATCAATATACCAATCAGGGAGCTAAACGGAGGTCTCAGAAAAGAACTTACGAACAGATTCAAAGAGAACAAAGGGAGTACAGCTGTAATTATAAAGGCTTTAGATTATGAAAACCAACTGGCCGTAGAGTTTTTCTCAACCAAATACAAGGTATCATTGACCAACGATCTGTTCGGCTATCTGGATTCAATTCCTCTTGAGTATTCATTCACTCCAACCCTGAGCTTTTAACTCTAATTCCGCCCCATCCGGAGTAATGAGTTTTGTGCCGGATTCCGCGGAACAAAGATGTCCGATAATATCTAACTGGGGTATCTCTTTCTGAACAGACTCATATTTCGAAAGTGGAATTGTATAAAGAAGCTGATAGTCGTCTCCTCCGTTAAGAGCCGCAGTTATAGCATCGATATTCAACTCCTCTGCCATTGCAAATGTCTGGGATGCAATAGGAATCTTGTCCAAAAATATCTTTGCACCCAGACCGCTCTTTCTGCAAACTCTCTTTACCGAGTCTGCCAATCCATTAGTAATGAAGATTCCATCGGAAGGTATTATTGAGTTCTGGTTGAGCAGTTCAATTACTGATGTATTTATCTGAGGGTTCAGGTAGGATTTGAGTATGAATTTATAACTATCCAGATTGGGCTGAACGTTAGAATTGCCGGAAAAGAGTCTCTTCTCTCTCTCAAGTAGTTGTAACCCCATATAGGCAGCACCAAGATTACCTGTTATGCATATAAGATCTCCGGAAACAGGCTTTGGCGTTTGAACAAAGAGCTCTCTGCTTTGTTTTCCCTGCGATGACATACTAATAGTGAGACCTGTGAGAGAGGGAAGAAGATCAAGCTGAACGGAACTTACCTTGTGCTCTTCAAATGCAGCCACCATACCCATCCAAAGCTCCTCAATATCCTCAACAAAGAATTTTTTTGAGAGGCCAAGGTTTACAGAGATATTATCAGGAGTGTGGTTTTGTGCATATATGGGGCCAAGGAGACACGAAATTGCCTTGTAACCCAGATGTTTCAGAGGAGTGAACACAAGGTCGAAGTCCAGACCCTCCAGGAGCAATCTGTGAGAATTTATCCAAAGGTGGTCGTCGGAACCGCCGTACCGGACACTCTCAGGGATACCGCCCTGGGCTTTGGAAAGCAAACTCTTTATGAGATTTATCTTTCCAACCTCTTCTACAGAGGTTCTTTTGGGTTTACTGTTTTCTGCTTTAGTCATCACAAAATATTTGTATGCAAAAATAGGTTAAAATGATATAACTTTGCACCATGATGAGCGAAAATGATATAATTCAGAAAGTAACAGAGACCGAATACGAGCATGGCTTTGAAACTGTTCTCGATCAGGAGCTTTTCCCGAAAGGGCTCAACGAAGATATAGTAAGGCTGATCTCTGCAAAAAAGGAGGAGCCTGAATGGATGCTTGAGTTCCGCCTTAAAGCTTATAACAAGTGGCTGACGATGACTATGCCAACATGGGCACATTTGACCATACCCGAAATTGACTATCAAAATATTATATATTTTGCTTCTCCTAAAAAAAGGGAGAAAAGTGAGGGAATAGACCCGGAACTGCAGGCAACCTTTGACAAACTGGGAATTCCGCTGGATGAGAGAAATATTCTGGCTGGTGTGGCGGTAGATGCTGTATTTGATTCTGTCTCTGTAAAGACCACCTTCAGAGAATCCCTGGCAGAAAAGGGGATTGTCTTCTGTTCCTTTTCCGAGGCGGTAAGAGATTACCCAGATCTTGTCAGAAAACATCTCGCCTCTGTTGTTCCTTATTCAGACAACTACTTTGCCGCATTAAACTCGGCGGTATTCAGCGACGGCTCTTTTTGCTACATTCCAAAAGGAGTTCGCTGTCCTATGGAGCTTTCGAGCTACTTCAGGATAAACGCAAAGGGGACAGGACAGTTTGAGAGGACACTCATTGTTGCCGAGGAGGGTTCGTATGTAAGTTACCTGGAGGGGTGTACGGCTCCCCAAAGGGACGAAAACCAGCTTCACGCAGCAGTTGTAGAGATAATTGTTATGAAGGATGCCGAGGTAAAATACTCCACTGTTCAGAACTGGTACCCCGGAGATGCAAACGGAAAAGGGGGGATATTCAACTTTGTAACCAAAAGGGGAATATGCAAAGGAGAAAACAGCAAGTTGTTCTGGGCACAAGTGGAGACCGGTTCTGCAATTACATGGAAGTATCCGAGTACAATACTGAGAGGAGACAACTCAATTTCGGAATTTTACTCTGTGGCAGTTACTAACAACCATCAGCAGGCAGACACCGGGACCAAAATGATACACATAGGCAAGAATACCAGAAGCAGGATTGTAAGCAAGGGAATATCTGCCGGTGTAAGTCAGAACAGTTACAGAGGGCTTGTGAAGATTCTGCCTAATGCAGAGAACTCAAGAAACTATACCCAGTGTGATTCGCTCCTGCTTGGCGACAAGTGCGGAGCCCACACTTTCCCATATATCGAGAATGAAAACGAAACTGCAATTCTTGAACACGAGGCAACAACTTCCAAAATCAGCGATGATCAGCTATTCTACTGCCAGCAAAGAGGAATTGGCACAGAAGACGCAGTGGGACTCATTGTTAACGGATATGCAAAGGAGGTCCTTAATCAGCTTCCTATGGAATTTGCGGTTGAGGCCCAGAAATTGCTGCAGGTAACCCTCGAAGGGAGTGTCGGATAAAATTCTTATATATGGAATATATTTTCAGTATAAACAATGTTCTTTTTACGATTGGCTCTCAGGAGGTGAGCCTGATTGAGCTCATATCCGTCTTAAGTGGATTGACCTGCGTATATCTTGCAACACAAACAAAAGTTGCAAATTTCTGGGTCGGATACCTATACAATATTCTCCTGTTCATCCTGTTTTACCAGAAGGGACTCTACTCGAGCATGCTTGTACAACCGGTCTCCTTTGCAATCAACTTTTTTGGCCATTACCGCTGGACCCATCCTAAAAAAGGGGAGGAGAACAGCAGGCACCAACTTAAAATTTCGCTGCTTTCCAACCCCAAAAGGATCTATTTTGTTATTCTGATAATTCTTCTGGCAGCTGTTTGGGGAACCGCACTTACCTATCTGGACAATCTATGGCCCGGCATCTTCGGTGAAGCAAGGACCCCATACCTGGATGCGTTTATTACAATGACAATATTAACCGCTCAGTATCTCTCTGCACAGAAAAAGCTGGAGTGTTGGGCGGCTTGGTTTACCGTAAATACTACAAACATCTTTTTATACATACTTGCAGGGTTGGTATTTATGCCAATAGTAAGTGCCGGTTACTTAATATTGGCCTTTTTTGGTTTTTCCATGTGGAGAAAACAGTGGAGGTCCGATAATTGAAACAAAATAATATAATATGTTAAAAATAAAAGGTTTACACGCCTCAATCGAAGGCAAGGAGATTCTGAAAGGGATAGATTTTTCTGTTAAGGCGGGTGAGATTCACGCTATAATGGGGCCAAACGGCTCCGGTAAAAGCACCTTGTCTGCAGTTCTTGCAGGCAGGGATCACTTTGATGTTACAGCCGGCGAAGTCATATATAACGGGGAGAATCTGTTGGAACTCGCTCCTGAAGTAAGGGCCAGGAAAGGTATATTTCTGGGATTCCAGTACCCGGTTGAGATACCAGGAGTGAGCAATGTTAACTTTATGAAGACTGCCATTAACGAGAAGCGCAAGTATAAAAACCTTCCTCCATTTACCGCTGCCGAATACCTTAAGTTTGTAAGGGAAAAAATGGCTGTTGTGGAGATGGATAACTCATTTTCAAGCAGAGGGGTAAATGTAGGCTTTTCCGGTGGAGAGAAGAAGAAAAATGAGATTTTTCAAATGGCTATGCTGGAACCGTCACTTGCAATTCTGGATGAGACCGACAGTGGTCTGGATGTTGATGCACTAAGAGTAGTAGCAAATGGGGTAAACAAGCTGAAGACTCCCGATAATGCTTTTATAATTATTACTCACTATCAAAGATTGTTGGACTATATTATTCCGGATATTGTACATATATTGTATGACGGAAGAATCATAAAAACTGCCGGGAAAGAGCTGGCTCTCGAGGTTGAGAGCAGGGGTTACGACTGGCTTATTAACTCTTAGAATATGGCTGCAAAATTCACATATTCACCAGAGATACCTGAAGACTTCCACTGCAGGGTTCCTCTGCCGGGAACACAACAGGCATTCGTAATGAACGGAAAGCTGAAGGATAGAATTGAGGAGAATTCATTGCTGACTGTTTTGCCAAGAGACTCTTTCGGCTTCGACCTTACTGTTGCAAAAGAGGCGGTTCTGCCAGGTAATTTACAGATTATCAGTATAAGAAACTCAGCGAATCCGGAACCGGTCAACTATACAAACAACTTCTCTTTTGGCGAAGGGTCGGAATCTAACATTCTGTTATGTTCACATACCCTCTCAATGAATGAGTTTAAGACAGATTCCGAACTGAATATAGATCTTTCTCGGAGAGCAAAGGTAAATATTGTGATTATGCAAAATGAGCATAATAAATCTGCACATAAAGTTAAGTTTAACATTACTCTTGCCAGAGATTCATACATAAGAGTAAACATTGTCTCACTGCACGGGGGCTTCTTAGAGAACGACATAGATGTAAAACTTGTTGAAGAGGGATCTATCTGTGAACTTAACGGCATCTACCTTGTGGATGGTGTCCAGGAGATCCGGACAAATGTCAATATCCACCATCTGGTACCTAAGTGTCAAAGCAAGCAGCTTTTCAAAGGCATCTTGGATGACGAGTCGAAAGCTCTCTTTTTCGGAAAGATTATTGTCTCCAAAGATGCACAAAAGACCGAGGCGTACCAGGCAAATCACAACCTTCTTCTTTCCAGAAAGGCAAAGGTATATGCACAGCCGCAACTGGAAATTTACGCCGACGACGTTAAGTGCTCCCACGGTGCAACCAGCGGAAGGCTGGATGAGCTGGCTCTCTTTTATATGCGCTCAAGAGGTATAGGTGCAGCCGAAGCGAAACTGCTTCAGCAACTTGCCTTTGTCTACGATGTTCTTGAGAAGATAAATGACGAACAACTCAGGCAGAGACTTCAGAACCTTGTAGAGTCCAGATTAAGGGGAGAGTTCAAACACTGTACAAACTGCAGCATGAATTGTTGCTAATGGAAGAAACCAAATCTGGGAGCCTGCGGCTGGTGTTGATTAAGTGTTGATAAGATTTGGGAATTTTCCTGGATAAGTCCGGCTATTTAGTATAATTTTGTCAAACTATGAAAACATATACTTACGAAGAGGCAATGGCAGCCAGCCTGGAATATTTTAAAGGCGATGAACTTGCAGCATCGGTCTGGATAAACAAGTATGCAATGAAGGACTCCTTCGGCAACCTGTACGAGCACTCTCCCGAAGATATGCATTGGAGGTTGGCCAACGAGTTTGCGAAGATAGAGAGTAAGTACCCCAATCCACTTTCTGCTAACGAAATTTACGATCTCCTCAAGGAGTTCAAATACATTGTTCCACAAGGTGGGCCAATGACCGGAATTGGTAACAGCTATCAAATAGCATCTCTCTCAAACTGTTTTGTTATAGGTCAGAACAAACCTGCAGATTCCTATGGGGGAATAATGCGAATAGATGAGGAGCAGGTTCAGTTGATGAAACGAAGGGGAGGAGTGGGTCACGATCTTTCACACATAAGGCCGGCGGGCAGTGCTGTTCTTAACAGTGCTTTAACATCTACGGGAGTTGTTCCGTTTATGGAGCGCTATTCAAATTCTACGCGGGAAGTTGCACAGGATGGACGCAGAGGTGCCCTGATGCTCAGCATTTCAATCAAACATCCTGATTCCGAGCATTTTATTGATGCAAAACTGGAACAGGGTAAAGTTACCGGAGCAAATGTCTCTGTAAAGATTGACGATGAGTTTATGAGGGCGGCCCTGCATAATAAGCCTTACAGACAACAGTATCCGGTAGAATCGGAAAACCCTAAAGTTGTCAAAGAGATAGATGCAAATGCTTTATGGAAAAAGATCATTCATAATGCATGGAAGTCTGCAGAACCGGGGGTGTTATTTTGGGATACAATCATAAGAGAGTCTCTTCCTGATTGTTATGCAGATCTTGGATATAAAACCGTGAGTACAAATCCTTGCGGAGAAATTCCTCTCTGTCCTTACGATTCTTGCCGTCTGATTGCCATAAATCTTTTCTCTTATGTGGATAACCCCTTTACCCCAAAGGCAAGGTTCAATATGGAACTCTTCAAGGACCATGCAAAAAAAGCTATGAGGCTCAACGACGATCTTATAGATCTTGAGATGGAAAAAATAGACGGAATCCTGGCAAAAATTAAGGCCGATCCGGAAGAAGAGGAGGTAAAACTGGCCGAGTATACTCTTTGGCAAAAGATACAGAGCAAGACTCTGGGAGGCAGAAGAACCGGTCTGGGGATTACAGCGGAGGGAGATATGCTTGCTGCTCTGGGGTTTATTTACGGAACAGATAAGGCAATTGATTTTTCGGTTGAGACACAAAAGACACTGGCAATTGAAGCCTACCGCTCCTCTGTTCAGATGGCTCAGGAGAGGGGGGTTTTTCCTATTTTTGACGCCAAACGCGAGGTTAACAATCCTATGATTGCAAGAATACGCAAGGAGGATGAAGAGTTGTACGATCAAATGGTAAGATACGGCAGAAGGAACATCTCTATGCTCACCATAGCACCAACCGGAACAACCTCTTTGATGACCCAGACCACCTCCGGAATTGAACCGGTATTCCTACCTGTATACAAACGCAGAAGAAAGGTTAATCCAAACGATAAGAATGTCACAATTTCGTTTAGGGATGAGGTTGGTGATGCCTGGGAAGAGTATTATGTGTTCCATCATAAGTTTCTGACATGGTGTGAAATGAACGGCTACAACCGGGAAAAAGTTCTTTCGCTTAGGGGTACTCAGATAGATGATCTTGTTAAGAAGTCACCTTACTATAAAGCAACCTCTAATGATATTGACTGGCTTGCCAAGGTTAAGATGCAGGGGCGTATGCAAAAATGGGTGGACCACTCGATAAGTGTTACCGTAAACCTGCCTAACGACGCTACTGAAGAGCTGGTTGCAGATGTTTATAAAACAGCGTGGGAGTACGGATGTAAGGGGGTGACTGTATACAGGGACGGATCCAGAACCGGAGTTCTGGTTTCGACCAAGGACAACGAAATCAAGGAGTCTGTTTTAAGGAAGAAACACCGTCCCCAATCACTGGAAGCAGAGGTAATCCGGTTTAAAAACGGTGCAGAACAGTGGATTGCGCTGGTGGGGCTGATGAAAGGAGCTCCTTACGAAATCTTTACAGGACTTCTTGACGAGGACACAAGAAACATTCCTAAGTCGGTAACAATGGGATTCATTGTCAAGGATAAGGACAATGCAGGGAACTCCAGGTACGACTTCCAGTACATCGACAGATACGGTTACAAGAACACTGTAGGCGGTATCTCTCACATGTTCAACAAAGAGTACTGGAACTACGCAAAGCTCATTTCCGGAGTATTGAGAAACGGAATGCCTATCGTAGATGTAGTAAACTTGATCAACGGGCTGCAATTAGACAGCGAAGCTATCAACACATGGAAGAATGGAGTTGAGAGAGCATTAAAAAGATATATCCCGGATGGAACCAAGGAAGATCATGGCAAAAAATGCGAAAAGTGTGGTTCCAGTGAACTGGTTTATCAGGAGGGATGTCTTAACTGCGTTTCCTGTGGATACTCAAAGTGTGGATAATGATTGTATATCCAAACGCTAAAATAAATATTGGTCTTAAGGTTATTGGAAAACGCCCCGACGGTTTTCATAACCTTGAGACCTTTTTCTTTCCTGTTGAACTGACAGATATTCTGGAAATTGTGGAGTCCGGCAAAACAACGCTCACTCTCTATGGAATTGAACTGAAGGGTAATCCGGAGGAAAATCTATGTGTAAAAGCCTACAAGTTGCTTGCCGGGGAATTAAATCTTCCTCCGGTAGAGATGCACCTGCTAAAAAGAATTCCAACAGGAGCCGGTCTCGGCGGCGGTTCCTCAGATGCTGCCTACACTCTTATCGCTCTTGATAAACTGTTCAAACTTAATCTGGATAGTGAAACTCTTGCCTCTTATGCAGCAAGGCTTGGAAGTGACTGCCCGTTTTTTATCTACTCCAGGAGCCTGAAAAGAGAAGAGGGGGAAGGAATGTTTGCAGAGGGGCGGGGCGAAATTCTTACCCCGTTTACTATTCCTCAACTGGCAGGCTTCAAGGTAAAGATTGAGCTTCCTCCTGTTTTTGTATCTACAGCCGAGGCCTATGGTGAAGTTACACCTTGTAAGCCGCAAACTTCTCTGAAAGAGCAGCTTTTAAAGCCTGTTGAAGAGTGGAAAGATACAGTCAAAAATGACTTCGAGAGCTCCGTCTTTAAAAAGCACCCGCTGATTGGCGAGTATAAACAGCAGCTCTATAAACAAGGAGCGGTTTACGCCTCAATGAGCGGCAGCGGCTCGGCAGTTTTCGGTCTCAATAATCAAAATTAAAAGGGCGACTCCCTGCTACAGAAATCAGCCCTTTCTTGTGTACTAAAACCTAAACCTACATCTATTAGATGCATTTGATTAATGAAATGCTGCACAGATAACTAGAAATTTTCTACTTTTTTTAAGATAAGCAGCGGAAGTTTTGCTGCCAAATAGCCAATGACGCCTACGCCACAGATAGTTATCATAACATCAGACCACTTGACAACAACCGGATAATAATCGATAATAAAGTTGCCCGGCATTGTAACAATCCCATATTTCATCTGGATAAAACAGATAATTAACCCAAGGATTGTGCCTACAATTATGCCAATAATTGAGATGAACCACCCCTCAAGAAGAAAAATCCGTTTGATAAGCTTGTCATTCGCCCCCATACTCTTCAAACTCTCCACATCCTCCCTCTTATCGATTATGAGCATTGATAGAGAACCGAACAAGTTGCAGGAGATTATTATTATTACGAAAAGAAGGATAATGTAGATGGAGACCTTTTCTGACCCCATCATTTTATAAAGAGTCTCATTTTGCTCATACCTGTTCTTAACAATGAAATCCTCACCTAAAGCTTTGCCGAACTTCTCTTTAAGCTGCTCCACATCACTCCCCTCTTTGAGATAGAGTTCAACTGAAGTTACTTCGTTGTCATACTCGGTTAGGTTGCGGGCAACCTCAATAGGTATGTAGACATACTTGTTATCGAAACCCTGTTCTATTGAAAATATACCCGCAGGAAAGACTTTCTCCTGATTTAGTGAAGATGTGGGGTTTATCAGCGATATCTGTCTGTACCTGGATGGAAAGTAGAGGTAAAGGGCATCCACGAAATGGATATTTAACCCCAGATTGTGTGCTATACCTCTGCCTACTATTGCCTGAGGCATCTCTCCCTGGTAAAGGGAAAATTCACCCTCTACCAAATAATCCCGTAGCTTGGTTATTGCCTGATAATTAGAATCCACCCCCTTAATTGTGGCAATTGACTCCTGTTGCGAGTACTTGATAAAGATGTTCTCTTCAATAATTTCGCAAAAGCTTGCAACCTTTCCGGAACTCCTTATTAAATCGAATCCTTGAGAATGCGGAACAAAACTCTTTCCCACTTTCGGAACAATCAGAAGATCGGGCTCGTGAGTGCTGTAGAGTGACCTTATTAAACCTTCGAATCCGTTGTATACAGAGAGTATTATTATCAGGGCCATTGTCCCCAAAGCAATACCGCTCGCACTTATCAGGGAGATAATGTTAATTACATTATGCGATTTTTTCGCAAAAAGGTAACGTTTAGCTATAAAAGATGGTAATATCAAATGCTGTCGATTACTTTTTAAGTAGCTCATCGATTCTCTCCACATAGTCGAGAGAGTCATCAATAAAATAGACCAGCTCAGGAACAATCCTCAATTGTTTGGAAACCCTTTTTCCCAACTCTCCGCGTATAGATTTTGATGCTGCTTCCACGATCTTAAGAACCTCATTTGCTTTTGCCGAGGGGAAAATACTCAGATGTACCTTTGCAACTGCTAAATCCGGGCTTACTCTCACGGATGTTACGGAGATCAAGGCTCCTCCAAACGCAGGCATTCCCCGTTCGCGAATTATCTCAGCGAGATCTTTCTGAAGTTGTTTCCCAACCTTTTGCTGTCTTGTGCTCTCTCCTTCCATGATCATACCAGTTTAATTATAAAGTAATTCTTCTTCCCTTTCTGTACCAGGATATACTTACCATTAAGAAGGTTATTTTCTGTAACATGAGCATCCACTCTGTCACACTTGTCCTTATTTATGCTCACCCCTCCTGCCTGAATCAGTTTCCTGCACTCACCTTTGGACGGAAAGATAGCACTTTTAACGGCAAGAAGTTCGATAATATTCGCCGGAAGGTCTGCCTTTGATATTTCAAATTGTGGAACACCTTCAAATACAGAAAGAAATGTCTGTTCATCAATTGATTTAAGCACCTCTGACGTAGATTGCCCAAAGAGAATCTGAGAGGCATCAACAGCCTTGCGATACTCCTGGTCTCCGTGAACCATAATCGTAACCTCTTTGGCCAGAAGCTTCTGCAGCTCCCTCAAGTGAGGTGCCTCTTCGTGCTTTGCAATTGCTGTTTCAATCTCCTCCCGACCAAGCATTGTGAAGATTTTTATATATTTTTTGGCATCCTCGTCACTTATATTCATCCAGAACTGGTAGAAAGTATAAGAGGTTGTGTAACGAGTATCTAGCCAAATATTGCCCTTCTCGGTCTTGCCGAATTTCCCTCCGTCAGCTTTGGTTATAAGAGGGCAGGTAAGAGCAAAGGCATCACCTCCCATCTTTCTCCGGATAAGTTCGGTGCCTGTTGTGATGTTACCCCACTGGTCGCTTCCGCCCATCTGCAGTTTACAGTTGTAATGCTGGTAAAGGAAGAGGTAATCATATCCCTGAACAAGCTGATAGGTGAACTCGGTGAAGGACATCCCCTCGCGCTCATCTCCGGATATTCTCTTCTTTACAGAGTCCTTGCTTATCATATAGTTCACGGTTATGTGCTTTCCTATGTCCCTTATGAAATGAAGAAATGTATAATCCTTCATCCAGTCGTAGTTGTTTACAAGTATTGCCGCATTGGGAGCATCTGAATCAAAATCCAGAAATCTTGAAAGTTGGGTTTTTATCGAGTTTTGATTATGACGAAGTGTCTCCTCGTCCAGAAGGTTTCTCTCCGCCGATTTCATAGAAGGGTCCCCGATCATTCCGGTTGCACCTCCCACAAGGGCTACAGGTTTATGGCCACAGGCCTGAAAGTGTTTGAGCATCATTATGCTCACAAGGTGACCTATATGAAGTGAGTCTGCCGTAGGGTCGATACCGACATAGGCAACTGTGGGCTCCTTTTGCAATTGTTCCTCTGTTCCGGGCATAATGTTGTGAACCATTCCTCTCCATGAAAGTTCTTTAACGAAATTGCTCATTTTCTCAATTAATTTTAGGCAAAAGTACGGTTTTTTCTTTACTTTTGCTTAATATGAAACGTACATTTATTCCGGCCAAACGATGTGGATATAACCGTACCATATGAAAAATTTTCAGACCATTCAAGGGTTTGAATTTGACCCCTGGAGTTTTGTAACAGTTGATGGAACCAAATATAAAATAATTTATGATAGAATTCAGGCAGATTGAGATACCAGACAAAAGCTGGATAGACGAACTATTAAAATATTCTGATTACAGGGGAGCAGAATATTGTTTCACTAACCTTTTCATCTGGGATGGAGTTTACAAATCCAAGATAGCCAGATACAAAGAGTTTCTCCTCTTTAGATCCGGAGAAGGCGATACGACCCGTTATCTCTATCCTGCAGGCAGAGGAGACAAAAGAGAGGCTATCGAATACCTTATCGAAGATGCTAAAGAGAATGGGCATAAGTTTATCCTTATTGGGTTATCTCTGGAATCCAAAGCCGAACTTAATGAATTGCTCCCAGACAGATTTGAGTTTAAACCGGTTAGAGACAGCTTCGACTATATCTACGAAAGTGAAAGGCTCATAACCTTGTCCGGGAAAAAATTACAATCCAAGAGAAACCATATAAACAGGTTCAAAGAACTTCCGGATTGGCAATACGAAGAGTTGACTGATGATAAAATAGGTGAAATTATAGATTTTACTTCCAAATGGTGCAAAGATGCAGGCTGTGATAAAAATGAGTCGTTGGGTTTAGAGGCCTGCGCCGTTGCAAAATGCCTGTCAAACTACCCCTCCCTTAACCTTAAAGGGGGCATTTTGAGGTTAGACGAAGAGATTGTAGCCTATACAATAGGTGAACCCATCAATTCAGATACCGTAATCATTCATATAGAAAAGGCCTTTGCAGATGTAAGAGGTGCTTATCCTATGATCAACAGAGAATTTGCAGAGAGAGTAGCTTCAGGTTACAAATACATTAACAGGGAAGACGATGCCGGTGACGCGGGTCTTAGAAAAGCAAAAGAGTCTTATTATCCAGTTTTTATGCAAGAAAAATATGCAGCATTCTTATTTTAATTATATTTGCGGCAGAAACAATTAGAATAGAGAATTGGAACCTCCCAGTAGTTTATTAGACGATTACTTATCCTTGGGGATAGCCCTTATCCTCATCCTATTCTTCTACGCCCTTGTCAAAGGTAGTGAGCTGGCCTATTTTTCTATTTCTAAAAAAGATTTCGACAATCTTAAAGCAGAGGGGACCAAGAGTTCTGAAAGAGTTCTGAAACAGCTGTCAAACCCAGATTATATTTCGTGGACGGTTCTTCAGACAGAAACATTGCTGCAAGTCTCAGCACTACTTCTGACAGCAGAGTTGTTCAACAGTATTTTCTCACCCGGCATTTACCTCTTTTTAGTGGCTTTAGTAGTTCTTGTTGTTACAACGCTTCTGCTGAAATGTTCCGGAAGTGTTTTCTATGGTTCAATATTGACAAAAGGGAGAAACAAAGAGTTTGTCCTGAGGATTAGCGGACCGTTCTCCGTTCTAATATTTATTACCAAACCTTTTAATTGGATACTCTCAAAATTTACCATTGTTATGAACGAATCGAGAGAAGAGAGGGAAGCTCAATCCATGGAAGAATTCACTGAAGTTGTGGATGCAACGAACACAGAAGAGGTAGAAGAGAAAAGACTGTTGAAGGGAATTGTAGGGCTCACTAATACTAGTGTATTCCAGATAATGAAGCCGAGGGTAGAAGTTGTATCTCTGAATATGGAGATGACCTCGAAAGAGGTGATCCACAAAGCAATAGAATGTGGTTTTTCAAGACTGCCGGTCTACGAAAATAGCCCTGACAATATCAGAGGGTTTCTATATATAAAAGATCTGGTGGGCTATCTCAGGGGAAATATTGCAGATTTCGATTGGCACAAGCATATCCGGGAGGCCTACTTTGTTCCCGGCAGCAAAAAGATAAACGACCTTCTTGAGGAGTTTCGTCAGAAAAAGATGCATCTTGCTTTAGTGGTTGACGAGTATGGTGGAACTGACGGGATAGTGACTCTTGAGGATATTCTGGAGGAAATTGTAGGGGAGATATCAGATGAAACAGATAAAAATTAATAAATAATCCGGTATAATTAAATATGGCACTTTTTTTTAGTAGAGAATTGGACAATGGAGCAACGGTTTCCGTTTGGGAAATTGTCGAGAGTGAGGAAGAGCTTCTCTCTTTATGTTCCGTTCCAAGCGATGAGCTGGAAGAGCTTCATCTCATCAAAAATGCTGATAGACGTCGCGAACGCCTTGCTGTAAGAGCTCTTCTGAACGAACTGTTCAAGGGCAAAGTATATCTTGGACATCACGACAATGGAAGACCATTTCTTCAAAACAGCCTTATTGAAATAAGCATATCTCACACCGGAAGGTTTGCAGCTGTATTGACACATCCCGAGGAGAGTGTAGGTATAGATATTGAGTCTCTGAACAGAAATTTCTCTGCTGTTGAAAAGAAGGCACTATCTTCTGAAGAGATTGAAAATCTTAGTGAAAAGAACAGAAACCTGCACCTTGCAATATACTGGAGCGCCAAGGAGGCAATCTATAAAAGAATGTCCCAGTCCGATGTGGATTTTGCCAGACAGATAGAGATCAAACGATTTTCGCCCAAAGAAGAGGGTGAGATTGAGGCAACATTCATTCAAAAAGATGGCGAAGAACTCGAGTTCGAACTGCAATATGAAGTGTTCGAAAGCCACGTAATGGTGTGGTTAGTAGGGTAGGTTTGAGGATGGTTTCGTATGCCTATATATAATCTGTTTAGAGTGAGACTTTGGAGCGACTAATTAAATTTTAGTATTAAAACAGTAGAGAGGCCTTTATCAGGAGCTACCTCAAGGTTCTCAACTTCAACGCCTACAAGAATCTCTTCGCCTTTTTTAAACTCATTATTGTTAATAAATTTAACAGCAGTTTCTCCTTTCATTGGTACGGTTATCCCGCCAGAGAACGTTTTGAATTTTAGATTTTTTGTGTCGATAAATTTAATACTGAAGGGTATAGATGAGTTATTTAAAATAGTGAGATATCCATTATTAGAAATATCGTGGGTTGTTTCAATAACTATAGATTTATGAAATATCTCTTCCAGATACTTTTTGTCACCATATAGATGATCGTTACAATATGATATGCTTCTTTTCTCTTTGAGTGCTTCGTGAATACTCTCAGATGTACGCTCTTTTGCAAAAACAATTGTCATTGTTCTATGTTCCCCTTCTCTCAGATTAATCGGACTATGTGCATCAGTATTAGCAATATTCGTAAGGTTTTTTGATTGGATCCACCCAAGTATAACAGGATCATACTTTGTTGCATTTACAACCTCTATTCCTTTGATGTAACCCTCTTTATACAAAGAGTCTATTACTGGAAACCAAATAGATTCATTATTTTGTGTTTGGTACCATGGGTGGTTCCAGAATATGAAAGCTCCTTGATTTTTAGCCTCTTGAAGTGTAGCCCTGATGTATGATCCGTCCCTGGGATTCTTAGGATTCATATGTTTTGCAAAGGCATCTGCATCTTTGACAAATAGTGCATTAAAATGCCCCGGGGGTACCTCTTTGGTTATTTCAACTCCTGGAATAAGTATAATTCCTGCTGCCGCGGCTGCTCTTGTTGCTAGTCTGTAAGCGATATTCATAGAAGTACTGTCTCCAGCTCCCATCTCTTTGAGTCTTGGTCGGAACTCAATATGATCTGTAATAGAGATTGCATCCAGCCCCTCTGCAACAGCTTCATCTACTCTGACTATGGGCCATACCATACCATCAGAAAAAATTGTGTGCATGTGAAAGTCACATTTTAGAACTTTAAAGCCTAAAATTTCATCTGGAAGTCTGAATTCATTTTTTCTTATCTCCTGAGCAGATGAAGTGGAGCTTATCAAAAGAAAAAATAATGCTGTGATTGTTAGTTTTATTTTCATCATAATATCAAATAAATTATTAGATCCAACCAGGGTTCTGGCCAAGGTTTTGGTTTTTAAGTAAAGCAGATTCGGGAATTGGATAAAGATACTTCTTGCTTTCGAATACTTTGTTAATATTACCATAGATTTGCAGTTTTCCGTTTGTTCCTGATGATAAAGAGTTTGAGGGAGATAGTATATAATAAAAAACGCCGGTTTGTGGATTACTTGGTTTTGCGGTTACAAAGCAGACATCAGATACTCCATCATTGTTCATATCCATCAGTACATTTAGCTGAGGGATATACATACCATCCCAAACTTTTGTAAGGAGATGTCCGGCTCTCCATCGCCTAAGATCATCAAAACGAAGGCCTTCTCCCACCAGCTCTATTCCTCTTTCTCTGCGTATTTCAAGAATATCAGCAGATGTTGTTTCAGGGAAAAGCTGTGCCATATATGGGTCTGCTATAGTAGGTCTTGATGTATTGATTATACCTGCCCGACTCCTGAGTGCTGCTATTGTTTGATCCCATATAAAGTTGTCCATCTGCCCCAATTCTGCTTTTGCTTCTGCATAATTAAGAAGCACTTCTGCATATCTGAAAATCGGAAGTGAATTTGTGTTTTTTGACATTGCCAGATTGGGATTATCGTCCTGGGTGTATTTTATAAAATGATAACCGGTTTTTGTATGACCAAAATCGGGGGGAGTATTAACTCCTAGTAGCTTATATCCGGGAGTACGTATAATCTGTGCAAGACGCTTGTCTCTTGATAGGACTTCACTAAGAAAAGGAGTTACATCATAGCTACTATTGTCCGTAAAACGACTGCCGTCCAAATTATAATGCTACCATAACAACACCCCTCTTTACGTTGAAAGCACCTAAAATCTCAATCAGAAAGAGTTGCTATTCACGAATGGCTTTGATACCCGGCAGCTCAATGCCCTCAAGGTACTCGAGCATAGCACCACCACCAGTCGACACATAACTTACTTTGTCTGCGAAGCCCATCTGAGTAACAGCAGCAACAGAGTCACCACCACCAACAAGTGTGAAGACACCACCTTTGGTAACATCAGCAAGCATGGCTGCAATTTTCTTTGTACCAACAGCAAATTTCTCCATTTCAAACACGCCAACAGGGCCGTTCCAAAGAATAGTCTTAGAGCTTCTTAGAATCTTTTCCCACTCTTTAAGAGAAGATTCGGCAGCATCCATTCCTTCCCAACCGTCAGGAATCTGATTATTAGGACAGACTTTAGTATTGGCATCATTGCTAAATGCATCAGCAATTACAACCTCACCTGTGTAGTATAGTTTTACATTTTTGGCTTTAGCCTTTTCTATTATAGAGAGAGCAAGTTCAAGTTGGTCGTCTTCGCAAAGTGATTTGCCAATTTTGCCGCCTTCTGCTTTAACAAAAGTATAAGCCATACCTCCGCCGATTATCATATTGTCTACAACATCGAACAACTTCTCAATGATGCCTATCTTGGAAGAAACCTTTGCACCACCAAGGATAGCAGTAACAGGATGAACCGGAGATTTAAGAACCTTGTCAATGGCAATGATTTCGCTCTCCATTACATAACCGAACATTTTGTCATTAGGGAAATACCTGGCTATCAAAGCTGTAGAAGCATGAGCGCGATGCGCTGTCCCAAATGCGTCATTAATGTAACAGTCGGCATATGAGGCAAGTCTCTTTGTGAACTCTTTCTGTTTTTCTTTCATGTCTGCCTTAGCTGCCTTCTTTACCTCTTCAGAAGCATCCTCTGCCATATCGCGAGGTTTACCCTCCTCTTCTGCATAGAAACGAAGGTTTTCAAGAAGCAGTACTTCACCCGGTTTAAGAGTTTTGGAAAGCTCAGCAGCCTCTGCACCCATGCAGTCCGGAGCAAACTTGATCTTTGCACCAAGTTTTTCTTCGATAGCAGGTATAATATGTTTAAGAGAGTATTTACCAGTCGGGCCCTTTGGCCTGCCAAGGTGCGACATAATTATAAGCGAACCTCCGCCTGCAAGCACCTTCTTAAGGGTTGGAATGGCAGCACGGATCCTTGTATCATCGGTAATCTGAAACGATTCATTCAGAGGAACATTAAAATCTACACGAACAATTGCTCTTTTGCCGGAGAAATTGTAACTATCAATCTTTTGCATAGGTTATATTATTAAGTTGATTCTTTATTGTCAGGGCAAATTTAGAAATATTCTTAGAAAAATTGCTAACTTCGGCCCGATATAAAGGTAAAGAATTATAAATTGTTACTATGCTGCTGGAGTACCCTGTTAAATGGAATGATTATGAATTAATAGATTCGGGCGATTTTGAGAAACTTGAACGATTTGGCGGGTATTTTCTCATAAGGCCGGAGCCAAAAGCACTCTGGAGTAAAACGCTCTCTTCTAAGGAGTGGATGGATATGGGCCACACAAAATTCATTACCGGTGCAGGTTTTGGAAAATCGGGTAAGGAGGATTCCGGCACATGGCACATGCTCAAGAAGATGGACGAGCAATGGGTAATCGCATACAACAGAGCGGAATTCTCTTTTAAACTGAGACTCGGCCTCACAGCCTTTAAGCATGTGGGCGTATTTCCCGAACAGGCTCCAAACTGGGATTACATATACAGCAAGACCAGGCAGATCGTGAATGATTGCCCTGGTAAGAAACCTAAGGTACTCAACCTTTTTGCATATACCGGAGCTGCCAGTCTAACCGCCAATTGCGGAGGCGCCGAGGTGACCCATCTGGACTCTGTGAAGCAGGTGGTAAACTGGGCGAGAGTGAATATGGAGCTGAGCAAGCTCGACAATATCCGTTGGGTGATAGAAGATGCGCTCAAGTTCGTGAAGAGAGAGGCCAAAAGGGGAAACCTGTATCAGGGAATAATCCTGGATCCTCCTGCATACGGACATGGTCCGGATGGCGAAAGGTGGAAGCTGGATGAACTTCTATTCGAACTTCTGACCGAGGTTTCAAAAATTCTGGCACCCAAGGATAGTTTCCTTGTACTCAATCTCTACTCCAACGGTTACTCGGCAGTATTGGCGGATACTCTTGTCAAAACAGCCTTCAGGCTTAACCCTACTGGTAAAAAAGGAACTGAAGCCGGCAATAAGGAAATTGAACTGAAATTCGGGGAGCTTGTGTTAAAAGATAAATTTGATAAAGCCTTGCCGCTTAGCGTTTTTACCCGTTTAAAAAGATAATTTATGAATACACTTTTGTCAATTACATGGAGTCCTTCACCGGATCTTTTTTCAATAGGATCTATTCATATCAGATACTACAGTATCCTTTTTGTATCAGGATTCATTATAGGATATTACATTCTTGTGTGGTTCTTCAAGAGAGAGAAACTCCCGACCGACATATTGGACGTATTGCTTTATACCTTGCTGGGTTCTGCAGTGGTTGGAGCAAGATTGGGTCACTGTTTCTTCTATGAACCGGAATATTATATGGCCCATCCGCTTGAGATAATCAAGATCTGGCACGGCGGCCTTGCCAGTCACGGAGGGGCGATAGCCATTCTGTTAGGTATGTGGTGGTTTGTCAGAAAATACGGGAGAAAATACAGGTTCGACTTTCTTTGGCTGATGGACAGAATCGGAATAGCAACTGCACTGGCAGGTTGTCTGATAAGACTGGGTAACCTTATGAATTCTGAAATATACGGCAACCCTACGGATCTGCCTTGGGGCTTTATCTTTACCCTTAGGGGAGAGACTGTCCCAAAGCATCCTACCCAGCTCTATGAGGCGCTTGCATATCTGCTGCTCTTTGTGGTTCTGATGGTGATATACCGTAAGTTCCTACCAAAGCTCAAGAGGGGAACACTATTCGGACTCTTCCTTGCAGGCCTGTTTGCAGCTCGCTTCTTTATTGAATTTGTCAAGGAGCCTCAGGTTGCCTTTGAACAGGGCATGCCATTGAATATGGGACAACTGCTCAGTCTTCCGTTTATCATAGGTGGAATAGCTCTGATTATTTACAGTGCCTATAAGGGAAAGCCGGCAATGATAGAGCCGGAGGTGAAGACGACAACCCCGCCCAAGTCATCAAATTCCAATAATGTGAAACCCATCGGCCGGAAATAAGCTAAAATTTGGTATTATAAAATATTATTTTGACTATGCATTTCCGCGCTCCTGTTCTCTTCTGATATCCTTCTCCTTGATGGATTGCCGCTTGTCGTACTCGCGCTTACCTTTGGCAAGTGCAATGTTGAGTTTTGCGAAACCATTATCGGCAATGAACAGTCTTGTTGCAATTATTGTGAGTCCCTTCTCGCGTGAGCCTCGGAAAAGTTTGTTAAGTTCTTTTTTATTAAGCAGCAGCTTGCGGTCGCGGCGAGGGTCGTGCTGGTTGAAGCTTCCCCACCAGTAGTCTGCAATATGCATGTTTTTTACAAAAAGCTCTCTCCCCACAAAATAACAGTAAGAGTCTGCAAGTGAGGCTTTGCCTGCTCTTATAGATTTAATTTCGGTACCTGTTAAGACAATACCGGCAGTGAAACTCTCAATGAATTCATATTCAAAAGAGGCTCTCTTATTTTTTATCTCTATTTTACTTTTTGCTTTAGGCATGGGATGCAAAAATAGTGTAAATTTGTGGAATGAACCAAGATTTGATCTGTATATTGGGGCCGACTGCTTCGGGCAAGACTAAATATGCCGTTAGGATGGCATATGGAGTGGGTGGGGAGATTATCTCTGCCGACTCCCGTCAGGTTTATAGGGGAATGGACATAGGGACAGGAAAGGACCTATCAGAATATACAATCAATGGAGTCGATATCCCTTATCATCTGATTGACATTGCAGATGCAGGAACCAAATACAACCTCTTTGAGTATCAGCGTGACTTTAAGAAAGTATATTTAGATATTGTTGCCCGTGGCAGACAGCCTATTCTCTGTGGCGGGACCGGTATGTATATTGAGGCTGTAACAAGGGGATATTCACTGCCGGAGGTCCCGCCCAATCCAATGTTGCGGGAGGAGCTTGAAAAGCTCTCCACCGACGAGCTTATATTACGTCTGGCTTCATTAAAGACTTTACATAACAAAACCGATACCGACAGCCGCAAGAGGTTGATAAGGGCATTGGAAATAGCTCTTTACCAACAGGAACATACTGTGGATTACAGTGAGGCGCTTCAGTTCAACACTCGCTTCATTGGGATCTCGGTGAGCAGGGAGGTGAGGGTTGCCAGAATAGATAATAGACTCAAGGAGAGGTTGGACAACGGAATGGTTGAGGAGGTGAAAAGCTTGATAGAATCGGGTATCGCGTCTGAAGATCTTATCTATTATGGGTTGGAATACAAATTCTTAGCCCTCTATCTTGCCGGGCAACTTACATATGAGCAGATGGTGGAACAACTTGCCGTAGCCATTCATCAATTTGCCAAAAGACAGATGACATGGTTCCGAGGGATGGAGCGCCGAGGTATAAAGATTGAGTGGATCGAAGTTTAACCTGAATTTTTAAACTATATAAACTTATAACAAATAACAAATGATAACTTTTATCGTGGCTGTATTACTCCTTATTGGAGGGTACTTTATTTACGGCAAATTTGTCGAGCGTTTTTTTGGAGCTTCATCAGCGAATCCCACCCCTGTCAAAAGACTTGCCGATGGAGTGGACTATGTCGAACTAAAACCCTGGAGAATTTTTATTATTCAATTTCTGAACATTGCAGGCCTCGGGCCAATTTTTGGCGCAATCATGGGAGCGGCCTACGGACCAATGGCCTATATCTGGATTGTGCTGGGATGTATTTTTATGGGTGCAACCCACGACTACTTTTCTGGAATGTTGTCTATAAGGAATGACGGAAAAAGCCTTCCGGACATGGTGGGTAAATATCTTGGAACAAACGTAAAGAAAGTAATGGTAGTCGTTACCGCATTTCTGTTAATGGCAGTGGGTGTAGCTTTTGTTAACGGACCTGCAGACCTGATGGCGGTTCTTACAGGCATTAAGATGGTCTTCTGGCTCTATGTTATATTTATATACTATGTACTTGCCACATTGCTGCCAATAGACAAGATTATCGGTAAAATATATCCGGTTTTTGGAGCAATTCTCCTGTTTATGGCAGTTGCCATAGCCGGTGCCATGATTTTTAAAACTTTTAACGGAACCCTCACAATGTCGGAGCTCTCTTTTGACCAATTCCGCAATTTTCACTCAAATCCGGATGTAAATGTTCTTTTTCCTATGATGTTCGTAGTTATCTCCTGTGGCGCAATATCGGGGTTCCACGCTACTCAGTCGCCTATGATGGCCAGATGTATGACAGATGAAAAGTACGGCCGTCCCTCATTTTACGGAGCTATGATCTGCGAAGGTATAGTTACATTGATATGGGCAACTGCCGCCATCTCTTATTTCGGAGGTGCCGATGGTCTGAACATTGCGGCAGACGCAGGCAAGACTCCTGCAATTATGGTAAACGAAATCTGCAATTCCTGGCTTGGCCGCTTTGGGGCTATTATCGCAATTCTCGGAGTTGTGGTATGTCCCATTACATCCGGCGATACTGCCTTCAGAGGGCTGAGGCTGCTTTTGGCCGACGCTTTCAAATATGGGCAAAAACCTATAAAAAACAGACTGATGTTGGCGGTACCTATGTTTGTCATAGCTTATGTTTTATGCAATCTGGATTTTTCCACAATCTGGAAATATGTAGGGATCATTAACCAGGTTCTTGCAACAATAGTATTATGGACAGGCGCCGCTTACGCCGTCACCGTAAAGAAACAGCATTGGATCTTATCTATACCTGCGACTTTCCTGACCATGATCTGTGTTTCTTACTTTTTTGTTGCTCCATACAAAGCGGGAGGGCTGAGTATGAGTCCGCAAATAGGGAATGTAGTTGGAATTATTGTCGCCGCAATTGTTTTGGTCTGGTTCTTAAAAAATCATGCCGGCAAAAAGGTGGCCACTAGTAATAAAACAGCCATTATGCTGCTTATACCTATTTTATGCTGTCTGCCGTCGGGCCAGGCTAAGGCTCAAACTGCAGACAAGATGAAATACACAGATGCGAGTGAGCTGATAATAGTGGGGAAAGGCTTTCGCGAAACTGAATCTGACTACAGCAGGCTTCCGCTAAGTGGCAAAAACAAATTCAGAAAGGAGCTGTGGAGTCTTGGTCAAAGCTCTGCAGGGCTTGCTGTCAGATTCTCATCCAACAGCACATCCATAACTGCAAAATGGGTGGTTCTTAACAACTTTTCCATGGACCATATGGCCTCTACCGGTATAAAAGGGCTTGACCTCTATGTACTTGACGGCAAGACCTGGCGCTATGCCGGAACTGCCAGACCAACAGGCAAAGAGAACAGTGCCGTATTTATTAAAAACATGAGTGTCAAACAGAGGGATTACATTGTTTACCTTCCTCTATACGACGGAGTTGTCTCTCTGGAAATAGGAATAGATCCCGATGCCTCAATAGGTAAGCCTCAAAGTTCTATGCTTACTAAACGGGAGAATAGAAAACCGATAGTTTTTTACGGAACAAGTATCACCCAGGGAGGCTGCGCCTCCAGACCAGGAATGGCCTATCCTTCAATTATTGGCAGAATGATGGACAGAGAGACAATAAACCTTGGCTTTTCTGGCAACGGCCGGATGGATTATTCTATGGCAAAAGCAATTACAATGATAAAAGCCCACGCGGTAGTATTGGACTGTCTGCCAAATACTACCGCTCAAAGTGTGAAAGACAGTGCATACCTCTTTATAAAAACCGTTGCTCAGAATAATCCCGACACAAAGGTCTACATGGTTGAAAATCCACTGTTCCCAAACCTCTTTCTGGATCTGAAGACAAAGGCAGAACTTGAATCTGAGGATGTTGAATGGAGAAAGGTGTATGAGGCTCTAAGAAAGGATGGCATTAAAAATCTCAGGTATGTTCCAGGCAGGAAACTGCTGGGTGAGGACGGGGAGATCACAGTAGACGGTGTTCACTTTACAGATCTGGGGTTCCTAAGGTACGCGGAGAATCTGCTTCCATACCTCAAATAGAGAGGCGTTATGCCTGAATAATCCCGTCCGACAAACTAATAATCCGCTTTAGGTCTGCCACCATCGCCTGTCGGTCACGGCTTTTTACTCCTTTGTAGAGAGGTTGTCATTTATAATTTACTCATACCTTAACGCCTCCACAGGATTACGGGTGGCTGCTTTCCAGCTTTGCCAGCTTACGGTCACCAGTACAATGGTCAAAGCAATTAACCCAGCCAAAGCAAATATCCACCAACTAAGCGTTGTTTTGTAGGCAAAGTTTTGCAACCATTTGTTTGTTGCATAATAAGCTATAGGTGCGGCTATCAAGAAAGAAATTGCTATCCATTTTACAAAATCTTTGTTCAACATGACGATAACCTCAGAAATTTTCGCTCCGTTAACTTTGCGAATGCCAATTTCTTTCACTTTCCGCTGCATATTGAATGATGCCATAGCAAATATTCCAAGTGACGAGAGAATTATGGATATAATAGCAAAGAGTGAAAGTACGCGTGTTTGGCTATATTCTTCGGCATATACCTTGCGATATGAATCTGTGATATACTCATAATAAATGGGATAGCCGGGATTGATTTTTTTCCAGACAGTATTTAAAGTTGCCAGTGCTTCCTTTTGTTGGCCCGGGGCGATGCGGATGATAAAATTGTAGCTGAATATTTTGCGGGGAGCAATTACCAGTGGACGTTCTTCATGATGAAGATTGGTATAATGGAAATCTGGAACAACACCCACGATTTCGCCTTCAGGAAAAAGATACGGCATGGGGAATTTCAGTTGAAAACGTTTGCCTATAGCTTTTTCAGGCTGGTCAATGCCTATCAGTTTTAATGCACTCATGTTGAGTATGTATTTTTCCCGATAATTCCCCAACGACTTCTCTAACTCTGCAACTCGTTTGGAATCATTGTTCTCCATTTCCTTCCGAGTGCTTAACTCTATTGCGTTCTGTTCCCATTGGAGAGATGGAGTATAACCGAGTTGTGTTGTACCTGCAAGAGGTTTAATTCTCATAAATTCGAAAAAACCTGAATCGGTAGCTAATACATTGATAATCCGCTTGTCTTCCGTTTGTATTCCTTCCATTTCAAAGGGGAAGGCATCGTTAATGTCTCCACCCGGAGCCTCCATGCAACTGGTTACTTCTTTAATTGAGGGATTTTTCAGGAGTTCCGCTTTTAAAATATCGTAATTCCGTACCACGCCGGCGTGATTATAAGGCAGTACGATCATATTTGCACTTTCAGAAACGGGATGCTGACTATTGATGAAATTCATCTGCTTATTGAGTGCAATAGTACCTGAAATAGTAATAACCGCCAGTGTAAATTGAATAACAAGCGGAAACGTGTATAATTTTCCTTGTTTTTGTTTCAAGGTCATATTCATATTAATTTCCGAAGTATATAGAGGAACAATGGAGAGTATGGCAATGAATGCAATGAAAGCAAGGGATATAAGCAGGACTACACCTGTTTGTCCAGTAAATAAATGATTATCAATAGTTTCGGCTATCCAATAGGCAATAATGCAACCGGCGATAACCGACATAAGGGATACAAAAACGGAATTAGCTGCCATTTCTCTGCCGATATGCCGTTTAGAAGCACCGTTTATAAGCTTTACTTTAATACATTTTAATCTTGAGATAAACTGAACCCGGCTGAGATTAAGAAAGTTAACCAGGGCAATGAGCAATATAATAAATGCTCCGCTAATTAAAAGTATTAAAGAACGTATATCTCCGTTTTTTTCGAGCTCCCTTGTTTTATGACTTTTAAGATGAATATCGGTTATATTTTGTAAATAGATAATTGGGGTAATTTCTGCATTTTTATTTTCTTTTTCCCATTTGGTTTGAATGTTTGAGAGCAAATCTTTAACGTTTGTTCTCTTTTTTAATAAGAAGTATGTGTATGCCCAAGAGTCCTGACCATCGAATTCGGTTCCTGAAGTTAAAAGGTCAGCGTGAAAATGGGAGTTTGCGGGGAAATCTTCCATAATACCTTCAATGGTGTAGTTTTTTGATTCATAGCCTTGTTGCCCAATAATGGAAATCTCTTTGCCTATTACGTTAACGGAGTCGAAATATTTCATAGCCATGCTTTGGCTGATAAACGCCTGGTAGGGCTTTGTAAAACTTTGTTTTACATTTCCGACCAATACTTTGAAATCAAAAACATCGAAAAAGGTGCTGTCCGTAGAAAAAATCCGCTCGGAATAGAAAATCTCATCATTGATTTTCACCATACTACGTCTGTAAGGAATTAGCCTTACCACTTTTTCAATGGCGGGATATTCCTTAGCTATTTCCAAAGGCCACTTTCCCGCTACTCGTGCCGGATGCATGGAGGTTGCCCCAGTATTGGTGTTCAGTGTAATCCGGTAAATTTGATCTGCCTTGGAATGAAAACGGTCGTAACTCATTTCCTTGCGAACGAACAGAAATACTATTATAATGCAAGCTAACGCTACACTGAGACCAACAGTATTAATTACAAACCATTTCCAATTGTTTTTTAATTTTAGTAAAGGATTCATGTACTTAATAGTTTAAACTTATTCATACCTTAACGCCTCCACCGGATTACGGGTGGCTGCTTTCCAACTTTGCCAGCTTACAGCTAAAAGAACAATAATTAAGGCAAAAAGGCCACTGATTAAGAAATATCCTATATGAAGCGGAATTTTTATTGCGAAACTGCTCAACCATTTTTCCATGAGAATATATGATGCTCCGAAGGCAAAAACCGAAGCTATTCCCACCCATAACAGAGTTTCATAGATTAGCTTTCGCATAATCTCTATTTCGCTACTACCCAACACTTTACGAATGCCGATTTCTTTAGTGCGGCGTGCCACATTCATAATTGACAGGGCAAGTAATCCCATAAAACTCAATAAAATGGCAATTACAGTACCAGCAGAGACCATTTTCATAATCTGTTCGTCTTTATCGAATTTAGCCTCGTAAAGCTCTGTCATCCGAATAAATGACATTGCATATTCCGGATCGAATTGTTTAATAACGGAGGTTACCTGTTGTTGATTAGCTAAAGTAAAGTTATCTGCAATAGTACGAAAATTGAGAACCCAGCCCCGGTTACTGTTTGAAAGCACCAACGGATCTATTTTTTCTCCTGCATACCCGTCGAAATAGAAATCCTTAACAACTCCGATTACTTCCAAAGGTTCACTCCACATGACAAATTGCGCACCTATAGGATTCTCTAATCCCATCATTTTTACAGCTGACTCGTTGAGAATAATGCTATTTTTATCCTTTTCCTCCTCGTTAAAAAACCTGCCGTTGACAAGTTGTAATTGCATGGTTTCGCAAAATCCCGGTTGAACACGATATTGATCAATAGCCCAGCTTTTTTCCGTACCAAATTCTTTAAGAGATTGTCCGCTGCAACCACCTCCCATGAAATGGTCGGAAGTTCCTATACTCTCTATAAACGGCAATTTTTTCAACTCTTTTTTCAGTTCCGTGATATTTTTACCTGTATTATTGTTGAAATCAGTAACAGCAACTACTCTTTCCGGATTAAACCCAAGCGGCACGTGCTTTAGATGATTTATTTGGGAGCGTATAATTATCAATGAACTTATCAAAAGTATAGTGGTAAAAAATTGAACCAATACAACAGCCCTGCTTAATCCGCTATGATGTCCGGCCTTTTGCCGTTTGCCTTTTAAACCACTGACCATATTGATTTTTGACAAATAGAAGCTGGGATATGCGCCGGTGAGTATAATCAGCATAATAAGAACAGAAACGATCGACATAATACCCTGGTGTGTAAACATATCCTTAACGGCCAGGGGGATACCAATTAATTTGGCGAAAAATGGTTGCGTCAATACTGCCAGGATAACTCCTAATATAAGTGCAATAACAGCAATTACTCCAGTTTCGGTAAAAAATTGTTTTGCAAGCATTTTACGATTAGCTCCTGCGGCTTTTCGTGAGGATATTTCTGCAATACGTTTTTCCCCTTGTAGCAAATACATGTTTATAAAATTGATAATTGCAATCAAGAGAATAAAAAAGGCGATTCCTTCTGTAATGAAAAGATGCATAGGGTTGGCTTTAGGCACCCGGTCGCTGTCTACTGGAGTGTGTAAATGTATATTAGTTAAAAGTTCCGCACCGGACTCCACTTTTACCTGAACACGCTCACTCCAGGGTTTCATCAGTTCATTGTTTACAGCAGCAATCTTATCAGCAGCCTGCTCAGGATCTGTTCCCTCTTTGATCAGGTAATAGGTCTGAAATTCTAAGGATGATTGCTGGGTAATCCACGGAAAAGACTCAAATGACACCATGGCATCATAGTTAAAATGAGTGTTTTTGGGAAGATCAGATGCAACTCCACCGACTATCAGAGTTAAATCATCTAACTTTAATGCTTTGCCAACACAATCAATATTGCCGAAAACTTTCTCCGCCGTAGTGCGGTTCAGTACAACTTTATTCTTTCCAAAGAGAGATTCTATTGTATTTCCAGACAATAAGTTTATACCGAAAACATCAAAAAATTCAGGATCTGAAAATACGACTTCTATATCTTTTATGGATCGGGTCGGCGTTTTTAATTTTGATTTCCCGTAAAAATATAATTGTGTAGCTTTTTCAACTTCAGGCACACGCATAGGTAATTGTGTGTAAGCAGTACGCAAAGCGATAGGTAACGTGGATACGCTGTTAGGTTCATAAGCACGGTTATAGAGCCTGAGCACCCTATCTCTATTTGCAAAATGCTGATCGAATGAAAATTCATACTTTAAATATACTGCGAGCAGTAAAAAAGCACATAACCCTACAGCCAGTCCCGGAATACTTATGAAAAGCATTAATGGATTTCGTTTGAGCATACGGAAAGTAAATCTAAGGTTTTTCATGTATATTATTTTAATTTAAATCTTGCTATTCATACCGCAACGCCTCCACGGGGTTCCTGGTAGCTGCCCGCCAGCTCTGCCAGCTTACCGTTAGCAATGCAATTCCCAGCGCCAACACCCCGGCCAAAGCAAATATCCACCAGCTCAGGTTAGTTTTATAGGCAAAGTTTTCGAGCCATTTATCCATAGCATACCAGGCGAGGGGTGTAGCAATAACGAAAGCAATGCCTATCCAGATAATTACATTCCGGTTGAGCATGCTTACAATTTCTCCTACTTTGGCTCCATTCACTTTTCGGATCCCTATTTCTTTCACTTTATCTCTTGTTATAAATATAATCAACCCAAATAAACCTGTTAGTGCCAATACTACACACCATATTGCCACAGACTCAATGAGACGGGCCATTTTGGTCTCCTTATCGTAAAGTTTGTTTAATGAGTCATCTAAAAACTTAGGTTCTACTGTGTTTTCAGGATCGAATTTTTTAGCCGTAGCTGTAATATATTTCATTAATTGGGTGTAATTGACCGTTTTTGCCTTGAGCATAATCACATATTTACGTTGGTTGGTTAACCAAAAAGTCATAGGCTCAATTTCTTCCTTCAGTGAAGAAAAGTTGAAATCTTTGACAACGCCGATAATATTACCTGTAACATCAAAGCCGTTCATTTTTTTCTCTAAAGGTTTTTCCCAGCCGAATTCTTTTACCGCCTTTTCGTTAAAAATAAAATTATTAATATCGCTTTCACCCTTCAAAAAATTTCGCCCTTCTACTATTTTAATCCCGAAGAAATCGAAAAAGCGGTCGTCAACAGGCCAGCTTTTTAGCCGGATAGCTTGCCCGTCTACTTCCCGACCCCAGCCCATACCTACTTGTCCCGGGATAAATTGAGTATATGTATAGTCCGAAATTTCCCTGTTTTGCATTAACTCATCGGCAAAAGCTTTGTAATGTTTTTGAATTTCTCTGGTTGTGTACAGGTAAATAACATTCTCTTTATTTATCCCAATATCGAAATTCCGCCAGAAACTCAGTTGTTTTTCGATGGTGAATGCCGAAGCCATAAGTGCGATTGTAAATACGAACTGAAGGGTTATAAGTGTGTTCCGGAACCCGTTGCCCTTTCCGGTAAAAACCATTTTGCCTTTTACCGCTTGCGCCATGGGGAGTGATGTGATATAACGGGAAGGATAAAAACCTGCAATAACTCCGAATAACACGGCAAACAGGACAAACAGAACCAGAAAAATATAACGGCCTGTAAATTCCAGCCCCTGTATCCCAAATAGATTTTGAATATAGGGAGCTGCAATACGATGGATAATCAATGCAATTCCCAATGCAACCAACGAAAGTAATACCGATTCGCCTATAATTTGAAACCTGGCCTTCCATTTGCGTTCACCCAATATTTGCTGTACCGAGAGTGCTTTAGCGCGAAGCGGTGCCTGTGATGTGGAAAAGTTGATGAAGTTTACCGCACCCATTATAGCAAGCATAATGGCTAGGATTGTCAGCACATTGAGTATTTTTTTATTGACATAGGGACCAAAGCCTTCTCCGATATAATGTAACTCATTTAGAGGTTCTAACAATAATACCCCTGCATTGGGATTGCTTTTTTTCATGTATTGGAGATCTTCTTCTATCTCTTTTATCCGGCTCATTTTAGCAATAGCGACATCTTTTTTAATTCCGGGCTTTAATTGAAAGAAAACGTAGAAACTCCATTCACTGGAACTCTGAGCCCCTCTCCAGTTTTCACCCTGCATATAGGTTTCAAAGGAGACAATAGCATCCGATTTAAAAGCGGTATTCATGGGCATATCTTTCATCACACCAGAAATTTTGTAAGGCTCTTCCCGCACCATGATGGATTCGCCCATTACATCACTCCTGCCGAACATCTTTTGGGCAAGAGACTGAGATACAACCAGCGTTTTAGGTTGATTAAGAGCGTTTTTGGGATCTCCCTGGATAAGTGGGAAGTCGAACATAGTAAAAAAGTCATTGCTCGCTGCAAGACATTCGGTTTGAATAGCATCCTTTTTGTCTTGTCCTTCTTTATACAACATATTACTCCACCATTGTGAGAAAATAACCGAGCGTTCCACTTCCGGAATGTTATTTTGGATTATATCCTTCTTAGGAACATTCGCCCAACATCCTATCTCTTTGAATGATAGACGGTAAATATCTTTCCCGTTTTTATGGAAATTATCGAAGTTTCGTTCGTATGAAATATAAAGTGTTAGGATAACTATTCCTAAAAAAGCAACGATAAGGCTCAGCAACGTTAAACCAGATGATAATTTATACTTGAAAATAGTTTTTAAAAGCCTTCTAAATTGAGACATATTGATTCGTATTATTTATTCTTATTCTCGGCTTCAGTAATTATCTGGCCATCGAACAGGTTTACTACGCGATGGGCAAAAGCAGAATCGTGAATAGAGTGAGTAACCATGACAATGGTGGTTCCTTCGCGGTTAAGTTCTGAAAGTAAGTTCATAACCTCCAGACCGTTTTTCGAGTCGAGGTTTCCGGTTGGCTCATCGGCCAGAATCAGTTTGGGATTGGCCACCACGGCGCGGGCAATGGCAACGCGTTGCTGTTGCCCGCCTGACAGTTGCTGCGGAAAATGCTTCTTACGGTGACTGATTTTCATACGCTCAAGCACTTTTTCTACCATTGCTTTTCGTTCACTTGCTTTCAGCTTAAGATATATCAGCGGAAGTTCAACATTTTCGTATACGTTGAGCTCGTCAATCAGATTGAAACTCTGAAAGACGAATCCAATGTTACCCTTACGGAGCAAGGTACGGTTGCGCTCCTTCAAACCGCTCACCTCCTGGTTGTCGAAATAATACTTTCCGGAAGTTGGATTGTCCAGCAGCCCTATAATGTTAAGTAGCGTCGATTTTCCGCAGCCCGAGGGTCCCATAATAGCAACAAATTCGCCCTTCTTAATATGAAGATTTATGTTGTTCAATGCAGTAGTTTCAATTTCTTCCGTACGGAATACTTTGTTTAAATTGGTTGTTCTAATCATAATATAAGCTATTTGAGAATTATTTTATCGTTTGTTCCAAAAATTTCGTACCCGGAAATAATCACCTTTTCACCGCTTTTCAGCCCTTCCAGAACTTCGTAATACTGTGGGTTCTGCTTTCCTATTTTTATAGGACGTTTAACAGCTTCGGTTCCGGCATTGTTTAAGACAAATATCCATTGTCCTCCGGTGCTCTGGAAAAATGCACCGCGCGGAACCATCAATGCCTTTTGCGACTCTCCCAACTGAAGTTTAACGTGATAGGTCTGACCTGTACGGATATTGTCGGGTTTCTGGCCTTCAAACACGAGATCGATCCTGAATTGTCCTTCACGGACATCGGGATAAACTTTTTTTACAGTAAGGTTGAAATTGATTTCATTGCGCTCAAGTGAAGCGGTGAGTCCGCGAACAATACGGTCGATATAGTGTTCGTCTATCTGGGCATTTACCTTGAAGTCATTCAGCACATTAATCTGGCCGATACGCTGGCCACCATTTATAGATTGTCCCACTTCTGCATCCAGCATTCCCAATTGTCCGTCAACAGTGGCTTTTACATTAAGGTCACCGAGCCGTTCATGAACCAGATCCAGCATTTGCCTCATTGTCTTGAGGTCGCTGACCAGCGTAAGCATAGATGTGGCCCTGAGTACTGAATCATTCTTAGCTTTCTGCTTATTAATGGTCAACAGATTGAGCTCGTATTCGTAATCCTCTTTAGCCTGAAGATACTCCTCTTTGGAAATAAGCTCCTCCTTGTAGAGCGATTCATACTGGTTAAATCCTCTTTTCTTGCGTATAACTTTATACTCGCTGTCAAGAATATTACGTTTCGATTGAATCAGTTCCGATTCAAAACTGATTCTTGTGTTACGCAGATAGTTCTCTTTTTCTGCCAAAGCCGCTTCGCTGTTCAAAATGGTCTGATATAACTGACGGTTTTCGAGTCGAAGGATCACATCCCCCCTTTTTACCATGGATCCCTCCTCAATAAACAGCTCTTCTACAGTTCCCCCTTCAACGGCATCCAGAAAAATAGTTGTAATAGGCTCAACCTGTCCTATCACGGTTATGTAATCATTAAAGATACCATTTTCTACGGTGCTTATTGTCAGTTTGTCTTTTTCAGTTCTAAAAGCCGAAGAGTGGTCGCCAAAGACGAGTTTTACTATTACAAAAATGAGGGCCAGTACTCCAAGACCCCAGTAAATATGTCTCTTCTGAATCCCCTTTTTCTTATCTATTAATTTATCCATTCCCATAATTCTGCCTGTTTAATATTTATGATTTCCTCTGCGTTTTACTCCCAGAACCTCTCCCCCTTATAAAAATCGATAGTCCGTTTCTTCACGGAGCGGGTAAGTTTCGAGTGTAGTACCTGAGCGGTTGTATTGGCCAACCTGTTCTTTATTGTATAAAATTCGACTACGTTTATCATCCCCTGATTATATTTTTTCTCTGCTGCCTGAAAGGCCAGCTTATCGGCTTCAAACTGTTTTTCGGCCTGTTGAAGCTCTTTCTCCGATGCCGTCAGCTCATTGTAGTTTTCTTTCATTTCGTAGAGAAGAGTTTGTTTTGCTACTTCAAGTCTTGTATGAACTTGTTCGGATGCAAGTTTTGAACGTTTGACATCGAATCTGACTTCATTTTTGTTGAACAGTGGGATCGTCAGAGAGACTCCTACAAACTGGCTCCTGTTATTTCTGATCTGATAATCGAAATCATAAGTTTTATTGTTTGCATCGGTATATGTTTCGTAAAAACCGGTATTATAAGAGGCCTGGAGCTTGATTGATGGGGAATATCCCGCTTTGCTGATATTTACATTTTTAAGACTCGCCTGCCATTCGTATTCATGTGCCTGTATAAGGGGCGACCATGAGGAGTGTTGCATATACAGATCCTGAATATCAGGTAAGATTTCTGCTGAAACAGCCGATTCCTTTTCCGGAAGATCCAGAATGATCTGTTGTTCAGGAGGCAAATTCATCGCCTTTTTAAGGCTGATCCATGATAGCGCAAGATTATTGGATGTCTGAATGCAAAACAGCTCTTCTTTTTCAAGATTGGCTTTAACCTCCAGTAAATCGGCCTGTGATTTCAGTCCGTTCATAACCAGAACCTGACTCTTTTTCACGATCAGTTCCGAAAGTGCCTTCTGCTCATTTGCAATCTTTAACAACTCCTCGTAATAGAGGACATCAAAAAAAGCATTCATCACGGTAAAAGCCAAATCGTCAGAGGCACTCATTTTATTGTTTTCGGCAGCCTCTTTCCTTAATTTCTGATACCTGATCTGGTTCTGGAGCATAAACCCCCTGAAGCAATCGACCGAGGCGCTCAGATAATAGGAATTGTTAAAAAATGATGTGCTAATTATACCATTGGTATTAGGGTCGACCGATCGTCCATAATTCATTCCGGCATCTGCACCTGCATTAATTCCCGGCAGCAAATTCCATTTCGATTGATTGTAATTTATTCTGGCTATTTTCACATCCAGGTCGGCCTCATACAATTGCAGGTTGTTTTTAATGGCAAAAGTGATGCATTCATTCAGTGTCCACTTCTCTTGAGCCGGTAATTGCAAGCTCAGCATCAACGCTACATTGAATAATAACATTCGTTTAAGGCTTCTCATTTTTTCGAACATTTTTAATGAACTGTATTCTATAATTGTGCCATAGCCATAAAACTCTGTTTGTCATTATTTTATTAAAGACAAAATAGTTATTTGGTCTATTTTTTTGACAATAGAGTGTCAAAAAAATAGACACTTTTTGTTTTACATAACATAAATTTGTTACCTTTAACAATATCAATATAAAGCAAAATGACCAAGGGCAACATTCTGATTGTGGATGACAATAAAAACATTTTGAGTGCTCTGGAAATATTTCTGGTACCAGAGTTTCAAACCGTTACTACCCTATCTGATCCCAACCAGATTCCATCTGAACTACGGAAAAGGGATTACAACCTTGTAATTCTGGACATGAATTTCGAAGCTGGAATCAATACGGGAAATGAAGGAATTTATTGGCTCAAGCGCATAAAGGAAACCGATCCTAAGATTTCGGTGGTGATGATCACTGCCTATGGCGATATTGAATTAACCGTGAAATCGCTTAAATCGGGCGCTACCGATTTCTTTCTGAAACCTTGGGACAATAATAAATTGCTGGCGACCCTAAAATCGGCTCTTCAGTTAAACTTGTCTAAGAGGGAGGTGAGTATGCTTAAGGAGAAGGAGATGGGACTCAAAACTGAAATTAACCGGGAGCAAAAAACAATAGTTGGCTCATCTGAACAACTTATGCAGGTATTGAAAATGGCCCGGAAAGTTGCAAAGACTGATGCCAATGTGCTTATCACAGGCGAGAACGGAACCGGAAAGGAGCTTATTGCTTACGAAATACACCGCTTGTCGGAACGCTCATCGGAGGTATTCGTCAACGTAGACATGGGTGCCATTACCGAAACCTTGTTTGAAAGTGAACTGTTCGGACATGTGAAAGGAGCCTTTACTGATGCACGTGAAAACCGTCTTGGAAAATTTGAATTAGCAGATAAGGGCACCCTTTTTCTTGATGAGATAGGTAACCTTTCATTTCATCTTCAGGCAAAACTACTGGCCGCAATTCAAAACCGGAAAATATCGCGTGTAGGATCTAATCAAATGGTTCCTGTTGATATCCGGCTGATATGCGCGACAAACAAGAACCTGGAGAAGATGGTAGGCGAAGGGCTTTTCCGGGAAGACTTGCTTTATCGCATTAACACAATACAGATAGAAGTCCCGTCGCTTCGTGAACGGAGAGACGATGTTCTCATATTAGCGGACTATTTTCTCAGGAAATATGCCTCCAAATACAACAAGCCAGGCCTGAAAATCAGTAAGCAGGCGCAGGATAAGCTGCTTAAATATACCTGGCCCGGTAATATACGCGAGCTGCAGCATACAATTGAGAAAGCTGTAATCCTGAGCGAAGATACGATTCTTAAGACAGAGGATTTTTTAATGCGGCCCATTGTTTCAGGAAAAACAGGCGAGATTGGACTTACTCTTGAAGAGATGGAAAAACGAATGATTGACAAGGCCATCGAAAAAAACAATGGAAACCTCAAAGCTGCTGCTGCCCAACTTGGTATATCGCGACAGACACTTTACAATAAAATGCAAAAGCAGGACAATGATTAGTCGTAATCTCTATTTCCAGTTGCTTTTCAGGGTGTTGTTAATCCTGTTAATTGCTTTAGCGGCCGGCTGTTTGATTTCAGCCAGGGTTCCAATACTTCTTGTGGTGGTGTGTCTGCTTATGGAGGTACCTGTTGTGATAAATCTTATCTACTTTCTGAATTCGACCAACCGGAAAATGAGTTATTTCTTAGAATCGGTTCAGAATGAAGATTTCTCTCTTTCATTTCCAAACAATATTTCCGACAAACCAACACGCGAGCTATACCAAAGTCTCAACAAAGTTAACCAACAGATTCAGCAGCTTAAAATTGAAAGCCGGCAGCAGGAGCAATATTTTCAAACACTGCTCGAACATGTAGCCACAGGAATTGTAACTTTCGATTCCCGCGGTTTTGTGCTACATGCCAATTCGGCTGCAATGAAACTGCTATCGATAGAGGTACTGACACATATCAACCAACTGGAACGGATTAACCGGAACCTGTTTTTGACAATCCGTGATATTAAGCCTTTTGAGCATAAACTGTTATCGGTGACTACGGAACGTGGTACAGTTCAACTTTCTCTTAAGGCTACTTCTTTTAAAATAAAAAATGACAAGCTGGTGCTTCTCTCGGTGCAGGACATCCGTAATGAGATGGATGAGAAGGAACTGGATTCGTGGATGAAACTGATAAGGGTGCTGATGCATGAAATTATGAATTCAATTGCTCCCATTACTTCAGTATCCGAAAGTCTGTATAAATTTTATAACGTCGAAGGACGGCCGGCCCTTCCTGAGGAGGTGAATGAAACAACCATCCAGACCACAATCAGGGGATTGAATGTAATTAAAGAACAAGGGAAAGGATTGATGCAGTTTGTTGAGTCGTACAGAAAACTGACGCGACTGCCCAATCCAGATAAAAAGTTCTTTAAGTTAGAGGAACTGGCCAACCGTATTATGATTTTATATTCGTCGCTCGAAAACAACGATAAGGTAAAGCTGTCAGTCAGTGTGCATCCTTCGGATATAGAACTTTTTGCCGATGAAAATCAGATTTCGCAGGTATTGCTCAATTTAGTGCAAAATGCGTTGCAAGCCAATGAAAATAACTCTGAAGGAAAAATTCAGATTATCGCCGGAATCAACTCAGACCAACATACTGAAATTCGGGTAATCGACAATGGCTCGGGTATTCCGGAAGAGGTACTGGAGCAGATTTTTGTACCGTTTTTTACCACGCGCAAAAATGGGTCGGGCATCGGGCTAAGCATATCACGGCAGATAATGCGTCTACATGGCGGAACACTGCAAGTAAGATCTGCTCATGGTAAGGAGACCGTTTTTCGTATGATATTCCCTTGATCACATGTGATTAAAGAGCTCTGTACTGGAATATCCGAAGGTCAAACTGATCGATTATAGCCATAACGTGGTCAAATATATCTGACTGTACGTTTTCGTAATAGACCCAATCCTTTATTTTTGTAAAGAAATAAAGCTCAATAGCCACACCCTTCTCGGTAGGCTGGAGTTGACGAACCATACAGGTGAGGTCGTGATTAATTTCGGGATGGTTATCGAGGTAAACTTGCAGATAGGCCCGGAACACCCCTATGTTGGTCTGCCTTTTACCGTTTACAAGGATTGAATTGTCGACATTGCTCTCCTCGTTATATTTTCTTAAGGATTCTTCCGTTTTGTCTATATAATCTGTGAGATACCGAATCTTCCTGAATTTCTCCAACATCTCGGTTGTACAGAAACAGATGCTGGTCATATCTATGCTTATAGAACGCTTTATTCTTCTTCCTCCAGACTCCGCCATACCCCTCCAGTTCTGGAAGGAATCACTTACAAGTGAATAGGGAGGAACGGTAGTGATTGTATTGTCGAAATTCCGAACCTTTACAGAGTAGAGGCTAACCTCTTCAACTATACCATCTGCTCCGAATTTTGGGACGGTTATCCAGTCTCCTTGACGGAGCAGATCATTTGAAGAGAGCTGCCACCCGGCCACGAAGCCAAGGATACTGTCTTTAAAAATCAGCATCAACACGGCTGCAAAAGCACCAAGGCTTGCAAAAAGGGTTGTCAGAGATGTATTTATTACGATACTTAGTATTGCAATACCTCCAATGAAGTAAGCAATGACCGATATTATCTGGAATATTATTCTGACGGGCTTTTGGGAATAACTAGCAGATTTGCTGTAATACTGGGTCAGACCGTTACCTGCAGCGTGAATAGCCCGGAGAATCTCAACCACAATAAATATCAGGGTCGCTTTCTGAAAAACAATAACCCATATGGCGGATTTAATTGCAATCGGGATACACAGATAAAATATTATACCCGGCAATATATGGATAAGGTATCTGAATACGTTGTTCTCCATTAAGATATCATCCAGAGTGGATTTTGTCATTTTGGCCAGATGGCCGATAATCCTGTGGATGACATACCTGCCTATAAGATCTATAATGTATGCAATTATAAACAACAGGGTGACACTGATAATCTCATCCAGCCAGGAGGCAAACCCAGGAGAGATGCCATTGTTCACAAGAAATTTATTTATTGCATCCTCTAACATAACAACGTAATTGTCCAAGTCATTCGTGGTAATGCACAGATTAATAATATTTTAGACGAAAGAGACAAAATATGTAACTATTTCATTATAACCATTATACCACGAATGACTTGGACAGTATTATTCAAAAACAGATTCCAGCTTTTGATATGTAGAATGTGCTTTTTCAATTGCAGCATCTTTCAACTTGACATCTTTCCCATTGAGAACCTCTTTCAATGCAACGGTTGCAGTGTAAAGCTCTTTAGATACAGTGTAGAATTTAGGAGCTTTGTCTTTCAAACGTTTTGTGATTTTATCCTCAGGGTACTTTGTAATTGCATCGGCCTCTGAAATGAACTTGTCCATTACAGCTGCAATAGCGGTATAATCTTTAGCTGGTAAAGATTTGTGATAAATTACATATAGAGTGGCATGATATGTATCCATCTCTGGGATGAAAGGTTTGACAACTCTGTTCATTGCTTCGTAAGTTTTGTGGAATTGTTCTGCAGCACTGAGAATTGCAGTTGTATCGTTTCCTGCACTTGCTTTGTAATAAGTTTCAGCTACAGCATTGAATTTTACTAATTGGTCCTTCCATTGAGATTCTCTTTCTCTTAAAATTCCGGGAAGTTTAGCACTATTAATTTTTTCCATGTTAGCCTTGATCTGCGGAACAAAACTTTTTAAAGTAGCAATATCTTTTGCCGGATAGGCTTTATGCCACATAGGATAAATAATTGTGTGAAAACCTGCCAACTCAGGAACACTTGTGGAAATTTCTGCAACTTGTTCTTTAGTTTGAGCGAATGTCTTATTATTAGCGCCTAGCACCAATAAAAGCATGCAAGAAAATACGAATAATTTTTTCATTGAAAATTTTGATTAATGGGTTATAAAATTATAGAAATGTACATTTACAATGTTTGTGCCGCTATTTATAGCCAGCCTTCGCAGGAGCATATAAGGTTTCTGTCTCCGTAGCCGTTGTCAACTCTTGCCACGTGTGGCCAAAACTTGTTATCTTTAATCCATTCAAGTGGATAAGCAGCCTGTTCGCGGCTATACTTATGGTTCCATTCAGAAGCTGTAACTTCGAGTGCTGTGTGCGGAGAATTTTTAAGAGGATTGTCCTCTCTGTCAAGTTTGCCGTCTCTGATAGCTTCACACTCGTTCTTGATTGTAACCATAGCCTCCATAAAGCGATCCAGTTCGGCTTTAGGTTCACTCTCGGTAGGCTCGATCATCAGAGTATCGTGCACAGGAAAAGAGAGAGTGGGGGCATGGAAGCCAAAATCCATAAGACGTTTTGCAATATCTGTTGCATCTACTCCGTACTCCTTTGCAAAGTGCCTGATATCTATTATGCATTCGTGGGCAACTCTTCCGTTCTCTCCTGTGTAGAGTGTTTTAAAACCCTCTGCAGCTAATTTGGCGGACATATAGTTGGCATTAAGAACAGCCACCTGAGTAGCTTTTTTAAGTCCGTCAACTCCGAGTAGTTTTATATATGCGTGTGTAACAGGTAACATCAGAGGACTTCCGTAAGGAGCAGAACTCACAGCCTTTACACCCTTGCCGGCACAATTGTTCATCATAGGATGGCAAGGCATAAACGGAGCCAACTCTTTTGTGGCACAAATAGGGCCGACACCGGGACCGCCTCCGCCGTGAGGCATTGCAAATGTCTTGTGAAGGTTCAGATGACATACATCTGCACCTATAAAGCCCGGATTGGTAAAACCAACCTGAGCATTCATATTGGCACCATCCATATATACCAACCCACCATTTTCGTGGATAATTTTAACCATCTCCTTTATTCTGGCCTCATAAACGCCGTGTGTAGATGGATAGGTGATCATCATGCAGGAGAGTTTCTCCTTGTTTGCCTGAGCCTTCTCACGAAGTTCATCAATATTTATATTACCATTTTCGTCACAGGAGACCAAAACTATCTCCATTCCGGCCATTGCTGCAGATGCAGGATTTGTCCCGTGTGCAGATGAAGGGATTATTGCAATATTTCTTTGAGAGTTATCTTTAGCAATATGATAGGCTCTAATAGTCATCAGACCAGCGTATTCCCCGGCTGCGCCAGAGTTAGGCTGTAGCGAGCAGGAGTGAAAACCTGTAATAGTTGCAAGATCCTGCTCAATCTCTTTTATCATCTGAAGATACCCCCCCACCTGATCTGCAGGGGCAAACGGATGGATATTGGTAAATTCGCTCCAGCTTAAAGGGAGCATCTCTACGGCAGCATTAAGTTTCATTGTACAAGAACCAAGGGGAATCATCGAATGGGTAAGAGAGATATCCCTTCTCTCGAGTTTCTTGATATACCTCATCATCTCTGTCTCTGATTGGTATTTGCTGAATACATCCTCGGTAAGAATCTGCGTTTCTCGCTTCATAAAGAAGTTCTCTGGTATCTTCCCGGAACAGTCCTGCATCTTACGGCCAAAAATTTCAAGAATTGTAGTTGCCTCATAACAGTTGGAAAGTTCATCGAAGCTTATGCGGACTGTAGAACTGTTAGGATAGAAGAAGTTTAAACCCTTTTCCTGTGCCTGTGTTCTGACTGCATTTGAATCTATCCCGACAATCTCTATGGTGTCGAAAAAGTTATCTGCGCTTAGCTTAAGACCTACCTTTTTAAGCTCATCTGCAACGGTATGGGCAAAGGACGATGCATTTTCCGCGATAGATCTGATTCCTTTGGGACCATGGTAAACGGCATACATACCGCTCATTGTTGCCATTAAAGCAGTTGCAGTACAGATGTTGGAAGTTGCCTTCTCCCTTTTGATATGTTGCTCGCGGGTCTGCAGTGCCATTCTCAAAGCAGGTTTGCCCAGTCTGTCAACTGAAACTCCGATTATCCTGCCCGGCATATGTCTTTTGTATTCATCCCTTGTTGCCATAAATCCGGCGGTAGGACCGCCAAAACCCATTGGAAGACCAAATCTTTGTGATGAACCCACAGCTATGTCCGCCCCCCAGGCAGCAGGCTCCTTGAGCAGAGCCAGAGCCAGAAGATCTGTAACCGCAGTAACCAGTATACCTTTTGAGTGAGCTTCCTCGCAGAAAGAGGTATAGTCACGAACCTCTCCGTTACCGGCCGGATATTGAAGAATTGCACCATAACATCTTTCGTCGAACTTGTAGGAGGCAAAGTCTGCGACCTCCACTTCAATACAAAGTGCTGCGGCACGTGTCTCAATAACCGAGAGCACCTGCGGGAAAATATTTGAATCTACGAATACCTTGTTTTTACCAGCCTTGACAGTCTCTCTTGAACGGAGCTCGTACATCATCCTCATTGCCTCTCCTGCAGCAGTAGCATCATCCAGCATTGAGCAGTTAGACATTTTGAAGCCTGTAAGGCTCGATACCATTGTCTGGAAGTTGAGCAATGCCTCAAGACGGCCTTGGGAAATCTCAGCCTGATATGGGGTGTATGAAGTGTACCAACTAGGGTTCTCAAAAATATTTCTTACAACAACCGCAAGGGTAGCTGTACCATAGAATCCTTGTCCTATCAATGAACGGAAATTCTTGTTTTTAGAGGCCATTGCCTTTAATTTTAAAAGATATTCCGATTCACTTATGGCTTTATCCAAAGCAAGAGGCTTATCTAACATTATATCGGGAGGAACAGTTTGGTTTATAAGCTCATCAAGGTTTTGTACACCTATAAATCTGAGCATTTCTTTGATGTCTTGCTCACGCGGGCCATTGTGGCGATCGGCAAATGGAAGTGACATATTGTATTATTTATTAGATTATTAATAGTAATATAAGCTACAAATGTAGTGATTATTTCCTAAAATTTGCGAATTAAATTATTTTCATATTTTTGTAAGACTAAAACAAAAATCGAATGAGTTTATTAAGTAGAAAAATTTCTGAACTTCAGGAACGGACTGCAAAAGCAGAACAAGGAGGTGGAGCTTCGGCCATTGCAAAGCAGATTGCAATGGGAAAGTTACCAGCCCGGGAGAGGATCAGCCAGCTATTGGATGAAGGTTCTTTTTATGAGTACGACCTCTTTATCGAACATGATGCAAGAGAATTTGGTATGGAAGGAAAAGCTTTGGCCGGAGATGGAGTTGTGATAGGTACAGGTACCATTAAAGGAAGACCTGTAGCTATTTATGCACAAGACTTTACGGTTGCAGGCGGCTCCTTGGGCTCAATGCATGCCAGAAAAATTACAAAAATAATGGACTACGCCCTGAAAATGCGTATTCCTTTAATTGGTATCAATGACTCTGGCGGTGCACGTATTCAGGAAGGGGTCAATTCATTAGCAGGTTATGGAGAGATCTTCTTCAGAAACACATTGGCAAGCGGTGTAATTCCTCAGCTCTCTGTAATTTTAGGGCCGTGTGCAGGTGGTGCTGTTTACTCGCCGGCTTTAACGGATTTCGTGTTTGTGGTAGACAAGATTTCAAAGATGTTCATAACAGGTCCGGAGGTAATAAAATCGGTTCTGGGAGAGGAGATAGATATGGAGTCACTCGGAGGAGCAAGAGTTCACAGCGAAACAACAGGAAATGCACATTTCTTTGCCAACAGCGAAGCGGAGTGCTTTGAACAGATCAAGACCCTTCTGGATTACATACCTGCACATAATGAGTGCAAGAGTGTCAAAACAAGGGCAGACGAACCGTCGAGAAAGTTCAAGATAGACCAGATTGTCCCTGAAGATCCAACCGAGCCATATGATGTGAGAGATGTAATCAAGGCAGTTACCGATGATTCTCAATTTTTTGAGGTTCATGAGTTATGGGCCGCAAACATTGTGGTGGGATTCGGCAGAATCGATGGCAGAAGCGTCGGTTTTGTGGCAAACCAACCATTGGTGCTGGCCGGAGTTCTGGACTGTGATTCATCTGACAAGGCAGCAAGGTTCATCCGCTTCTGCGATGCATTCAACATCCCTATCGTTACTCTGGAAGATATGCCGGGCTACCTGCCGGGAGTTGACCAGGAGCACGCAGGTGTTATAAGACATGGTGCCAAACTGTTATATGCATACAGCGAAGCCACTGTTCCAAAGGTTACTGTAATATTGAGAAAAGCCTATGGCGGTGGATATATTGCAATGAACTCCCGTCACCTGAGGGCAGATTTTGTATTTGCATGGCCACAGGCCGAGATTGCCGTTATGGGGCCGGAAGGTGCAGCCAACATCATCTTCAGGAAGGAGATAGTTGAGGCGGCAGATCCCGAAGCTATGAGAAGAGTCAAGGTAGAGGAGTATAAGCAGAAATTCGCGAATCCATATGTGGCAGCAGCGAAGGGCTATATAGATTCTGTAATTAATCCTAATGATACCAGAAAATATCTGATTCACGCTTTTGAAGTCTCAGAAAATAAAACAGTTAAGCGACCTAACAAAAAACATGGTCTTCCACCGTTTTAACAGTTTAAATTAATTGAATTGAGATGAAAAATACAGAAGAATATGAATTATTCCAGATCTTCCCCGATGCTGGAAAATACAAGACAAAACTGACCTCAAAAGTGCGGAACCATAAACCGTGGAAAAGACCCGATCCTCAGGAGATCTTTTCGATAATTCCCGGAACGGTATCTGTAATAAAAATAGGTGTTTCGGACCACATTGAAAAGGGCGAAGAACTTATGGAGTACGAAGCGATGAAGATGCAAAACATCATAAAAGCCCCGTTCGCCGGGACAGTGGAGAAGATATTTGTAAAAGAGGGCGAAAAACTGGCAAAAGGAGTTTTGATGATTTACCTGAAATCCGACAAGGAGTTTGTTGCCGGGGAATATACTACTTCCAGCGTTCTAGATCTAAACGGATAAAAATAAAGAGAAAAATAGTAAAGCTCCATAGAGAAGATCCCCCGTAGCTCACAAAGGGTAGGGGGATTCCTATTACAGGAACCAACCCGATTGTCATTCCTATGTTTATAAAAAAGTGCAGGAAAATCAGGGAAGCCAGACAGTAGCCGTATATTCGGGCAAAGTTATCCTTCTGCTTTTCCGAGAGGTTGATGATTCGGATAATCATAAAACAGTAGACGAAAATTACAAATAGGGATCCCAAAAATCCCCACTCCTCACCAACTGTACAGAAGATGAAGTCTGTACTCTGCTCCGGAACAAAGTTGAATTTTGTCTGTGTTCCTTGAAGGAAACCCTTGCCAGTGAGACCACCCGAACCGATTGCGATCTTGGACTGATATACATTGTAGCCTGCTCCCCTTAAATCTACGTTTATCCCCAATAGATTCTCAATTCTGGCTCGTTGATGATCCTGGAGTACCTTTTCAAAAACGAAGTCAACGGAGAAGATAACTGTTAAGGAGACAACGAAGCAGATCAGTGTATACCAAAGGTGAGCTACCTTTTGCCTGAATGTGGTTACTATGTGATATATAAACGGCGGCATTATAAAAATCGATAGCCATACTGTGTCTGCCCAATGGGAAACCCCGCTGAAGATGCTCAGATCTCCCAGTTTTCTTGAAAAAATGAGCACCGGAAGGTAAAAAATAAGGAAAACTGAATGGGAAAATATCTTGCGTGTAAAGATTCCACGTGCAATGACAACTATGCAGAACAGGCAGATAATTGCAATGAATGGTGAAAAGGAGAGCGTAATAAGGAACAGCAGGATAGTCAAAATTCCGAAAATAAGATACCAGCCGCTCAACCCCTCGCGGTAAAGCATAAATATGAACCCAGCGTATACCAGAGCAGACCCGGTCTCTTTTTCGAGAATAATTAAAGCCATAGGGAAGAGAATTGTAAGGGCTACTCTGCTCAAACCGGAGATAGATTTAAAACGGAAGTTATAGGAGCTCATTAATGCTGCAAGAGCCAAAGATGAGGCAATCTTAGAGAACTCGGCAGGCTGAAATCTCACAGGACCCAACATAAACCAAGATTTTGACCCGTTCACCTCTACCCCGGCAAAAATAACAGCAATAAGCATAAGTATACTTATTGCATAGAGTAACCAGGCAGTAACATTATAAACTTTTGGATTAATGACAAAGAGAATAAGGGCGGCAATTCCAAAAGAGGTCAATATCCATATAAACTGCATTCCGTACCTCTGCGAAAGATCAAATATCTGTTCGTGATCGGGATCATAGACAGAAGAGAATACATTTATCCATCCTATCATTATCAGTATAAGATACGAGACAATCAACGGCCAGTCCAGTTTTTTGTATTTTATCCCCGTAATCATTTCAATACATTTGTTAAAGTGTTACCGGAGAGAATATATGCTTCAAGATCTTTGCGCTCTACCTTCCTATTCAAATACATCTCCACAAGAAGTGAGGCGATAGGAGCAGCCCAGGTTGCGCCAAACCCTGCATTTTCTATGTAAGCAGCTACTGCAATTTTAGGATTGTCTTTTGGGGCAAAACAGATAAATACGGAGTGATCTTTTCCATGTGGGTTTTGTGCAGTTCCTGTCTTTCCGCAAATTTCAAGACCCGCAACAGCTGCAATTCTGGCTGTAGCTCCCAGGCCGGGCTCCGAGTTTACTGCAAGATACATACCCTCTATGACCTTTTTAAAGTTCTCGGGACTAACCTTGGTATAATGTCTCTTGGAGAAGTCTGCATTTATAACTGTGTCCTCGGTACCTTTTATAATGTGAGGAGTATAGTAATAACCTCTGTTTGCCAAAGTAGCGGCAAAATTTGCCAGGTGAAGAGGAGTTGTTCCAATCTCACCCTGACCTATGGAAAGTGATATTATGGATAAAGAACTCCACCTGCCCTTACCGTGGATCTTGTCGTAAAGAGCTGCTGTGGGAAGAATTCCGGCCTGTTCCGATGGAAAATCGGTTCCAAGTTTTGTGCCGAAACCAAAGCTTTCCACCTTCTCCTTCCAACTGTTGAATGCAGCAGCTATATCAGGATAGGCGGGATTGTCCATTATATTACGAAACACATAGCAGAAGTAGGCGTTACATGACATCTTTATTGCACCTGTAAGGTCTAAAGGTGAGGGGTGAGAGTGACAACCAACTCCTCTTCCTATATGATATCCCATATTGCAAGGGTAGCGTGTGGCGGTATCCAGCACACCCTCCTCAAGGCCGATGAGTCCATTGACCAGTTTAAATACCGAACCGGGTGGATAAGGCGACATAATTGCCCGGTTAAACATAGGTTTGAGCGGGTTATTCAACAGCTCGGTATAGTATTTATTTATTGACGCAAGCTTTGTGACATCAATTCCGGGGCTTGAGACGAGTGTCAAAATCTCTCCACTGGAGGGTTCGATAGCCACAAGACTTCCAACCTTGTTTACCATAAGAGACTCTCCATAGCTTTGAAGCTCTGCATCAATAGATGAGATAATATTTTTTCCGGGGATAGCCTCCTTGTCATACTCACCGTTTGAGAAACTGGATTGAACTTTATTGTGAACATCTCGCAAAAAGATGTTGTAACCCTTTTCTCCTTTGAGAACATCTTCGTAAGACTGTTCGATTCCGGTCCTTCCAACATAATCGCCTCTTTTGTAAGATGGATGTTTGCGGATAAAAGAGGTATCTACCTCGGTAATATAGCCCAGAAGGTTAGCCCCTGCATTGTAGGGATAGGATCTTACTGTACGGGAGAGGGCACTGAAGCCAGGGAATTTATAAGCCTTTTCCAGAAATATGGCGTACTGTTGTCCGGAAATCTGTTTGACAAACGGAAGGGATTGATATCCGATCTTCCTCCTGTTTTTCCGGTACTCTTTCATACTCTCTCTTACCTCGTCAATGTTCAGGTTAAAGATTTTGCAAAGATCAGCAGTGTCAAGTTCTGTAACCTCATAAGGGGTTATCATAATATCGTATGCAGTCTCGTTACCCACAAGAATCTTTCCGTTCCTGTCCAGGACAAGACCTCTTGCGGGGTAGCGGATATCGTAGCGAAAAGCATTATTACTGGCGGTTATCTTGTACTCCTCGTCCAGTATCTGTAAGTTGAAAAGCTGCAGTACGATAACGATTGCAACCACAATTACGGCGATTATCAGAATATTCTTTCTCTTAAGCTCAACACCCATAGTTTAAATGTTAGTGCCAGTTTTTATAAAAAATACCGAACTCTATAAGTAGTATCAAAAAGGTGTTCAACATGAGGCTCAAAACTATTCTTATAACAGAATAGAGGTTAAATGCAAAATTGAAATTTTCAAGAAGTATAATAGCAATATGATGAAAAACAAGGCCGATAACAATGAATGTCAGAAACCTCTGAAAACCCAGTTCGGTCAAACCCGGCCTGATCTGATTTTCGAGCTCCCCTTTCCGGCACACTATCTTGAAAATAAGCGGCTGTACAAAAGCCAGAAAAACGGCTGCGGCTGCGTTCAAACCCACTATAGTGTCCGTAAAGTAGTCCACGCCAAGCCCCAATGCAAAGGACCACAGCATCATGCTGATGGGAGAGGTTTTGGTGGGGAAGGTAAGAATAAAGAGAGGATAGACTGAGATAAATACAAGTGGACCAAAGTCTACGAATTTAGTCAACAACACCTGGGTTATCAGGAATGAGAAAAAAAGTATTATGTTGCTCAGACTATTTTTCATTCTGGTTGCTTATTGTATCGATCTCATCTTTATGACTGTTTACCACAACATTCACATAATGAAGCGTTCTAAAGTCCTGAAATAGTTTTACCTGAATTTCGTGGTGGGTACCCTTTATTATTTTTGATTTTCTGATGGACCCGAGAGGAATATCAGCCGGGAAAAGAGAGGAAAAACCACTGGTGAGGACGCTGTCTCCGATCTGGATCTTAATATGCTGAGGAATCTCCGTCAACAGAGCATAATCTGCACTTCTTCCGTTCCAGATGAGCGGACCAAAGGCACCAGATCTGGAAATTTTCGCACTAACGCTCTGATTAATGTTCAGAAGAGAGATAATGTATGAATAGTTGTCTGAAACTGCGCTCACAACTCCGACCACCCCTTTGGGAGAAATTACCCCCATATCTTTACCCACACCATCTTTTCTCCCCTTGTCTATAATAATGTAGTTCTGTTTCTTGTTTGTGCTGTTGCTAATAATTTTTGCTGGTATGTAAGAGAAGTCGGAACTATCTCCCAACGGCTTACAGACCAAACTGTCGGCTGTTAATGTGTCTAACTGTGTCTGATACTTTGCCAGTTGATTTAACAGCCTGTTATTCTCATCTGCCAACTGTTCGTTCACGCTTTTGAGGCTAACGTAGTACTTGATGTTAGCTTCGGCCTTCAGGAATCTCTCTTGAATCTGCATCATAGCACCCCCAATTCTCACCTTCTGGAAGAGAGAGTTGTTTCCCATCAAAACGAGAGAACCTGTTTCCAAAACAATAAAGAGGAATACTGCTCCCAAAATTGGGGTAATTGGAGATCTTTTGGCCATTTAAATTCATCGCATTAAGAACGGTAGCTTGTCTGCATTTTTAAGGGCAATGCTTGTACCCCGTGCAACAGCGTGAAGAGGATCTTCGGAAATGTGGAACTTAATGTTTATCTTTTCATAGAGTCTCTTGTCTAAACCTCTGAGCAAAGCCCCGCCTCCTGTAAGGAAAATACCTTTTTGCACAATGTCGGCATAGAGTTCCGGCGGAGTCTGTTCCAAAACTGAAATAATAGCAGTTTCAATTTTTGCAAGAGATTTATCTATGCAGTGAGCAATCTCCTGGCTTGTAACACTAACTTCAACGGGATGTGCAGTCATCAGATTCGGACCCCTTACTAAATAAGGCTCGGGATACTCGTCAAGTTCAGAAACAGCAGCACCTACCTTTATTTTAATATCTTCTGCAGTAAGCTCTCCTATCTTGATACTGTGCTGCTGACGCATATATTGTTGAATCTCATAGGTGAAACCATCGCCGGCAACACGAATGCTCGAATTCACAACTATGCCTCCAAGGGATATTACAGCAATCTCTGTGGTACCACCTCCGATATCTACAACCATATTACCGGTAGGGGCCTCTACATCTAAACCTATACCAATTGCAGCAGCCATAGGTTCGTAAATCATATAAACATCGCGGCCTCCGGCATGTTCAGAAGAGTCGCGGACAGCCCTTATCTCCACCTCTGTGCTGCCAGAAGGAACGCTTATAACCATTCTGAGGCTGGGAGTGAATAACGAGTTCTTATAGTTGATCATCTTGATTAAACCACGTAACATCTGCTCAGCAGCATTAAAGTCTGCAATTACTCCGTCTTTAAGAGGTCTGATAGTCTTTATGTTTGCGTGAGTTTTCCCGTGCATCATACGAGCCTTTTGGCCGAAAGCGATTGGTTTGCCTGTGTTCTGATCAATAGCTACTATGGATGGCTCGTCTACGACAATCTTATCATTCATGAGAATAACAGTGTTTGCTGTTCCGAGGTCAATAGCCAATTCTTGTGTAAAAAAAGAGAATGCCATATATTGTTATATTATTATCAATGTTTGAAGTGTCTGATTCCTGTGGTCACCATTGCAACACCGGTATTGTTACAGTAGTCTATGCTCTCCTGGTCGCGGATGGATCCACCTGGATGGATTACCGAATTAATACCTGCCTGATGAGCAATCTCAACGCAGTCCCCAAATGGGAAGTAGGCATCGGAGGCCATTACTGCAGACTCAAGCGAAAATCCGAATCCGGTAGCTTTCGCAATTGCCTGTTTTAAAGCATCAACTCTGGATGTTTGTCCTATTCCGCTGGCTAACAAAGTTTTATTCTTCGCCAGAACTATTGCATTAGATTTAGAGTGCTTAACAAGTTTGTTTGCAAACAGCATATCCTCTATCTGTTTATCGCTTGGAAGTGTGGTTGTAACACTCTTGAGCGACTCCTTTGTCTCTACATTTGAATCCCTCTCTTGAACCAAAACCCCTTTAAGCATGCTTCTGAACTTCTTACTGCTTCTGATATCCTTGGTGTTAACCAGTATTATCCGGTTTTTCTTGCTTTTGAGAATTTCCAAAGCTTCTGGTACATAACCCGGAGCAACGATTACTTCACAAAAGAGCTTGTTCATCTCTGTTGCTGTTTCGGTGTCTATATCCCGGTTAGATATTATCACACCACCGAAAGCAGATAAAGGATCTCCTGCCAGAGCCGCGGCCCACGCATCGACAAGTCTGTATCTTGAGGCGCATCCGCAGGCATTGTTGTGCTTTAGAATGGCGATTGTTGTTTCATCAAAATCCGAGATAAGTTCAATTGCAGCCTCAATATCCAGTAGATTATTGTAGGAAATCTCCTTCCCGTGAAGCTGTTGTGGAATATCTTCCGGCGTTCCGTAAAATAGTGCATTCTGATGAGGATTTTCGCCGTATCTTAAAGGAATAGAATCTTTGATGCTGTTTTTAAAAACAGGAATGGAGGCTTCACGATTGAAGTATGAAAAGATAGCTGAATCGTAGTGGGAACTCACATTAAATGCCTGTGCGGCAAAATAAAACCTCTCTTCTATAGATGTTGTTGCACCTTTTGTCTCAAGGATTTCTGATAAACGCGAGTACATCTCTTTACAAGGGACTATTACGACATCCTTGTAGTTTTTTGCTGCAGCTCTTATCAGAGAGATCCCTCCGATATCTATCTTCTCGATTATCTCTTCACGGGGAGCATCTGAGGCCACATATTCTTCAAAAGGGTAAAGGTCTACAATAACCAGGTCTATATTTGGTATCTGATACTCTTTAAAACTTTCCATATCACCGGAGTTATCCCTCCTTCCCAAAATTCCTCCAAAAATTTTAGGATGTAAAGTCTTTACCCTGCCACCAAGTATTGAGGGGTAAGATGTAATCTCTTCTACAGAAGTTACCGGAATCGATATCTCTTTCAAAAAATCATGTGTTCCGCCGGTTGAAAGTATTTCAACTCCAGATTCTACAAGCTTCCTTGCAATTTTATCAATTCCATCTTTGTGATAGACAGATATTAATGCTCGCTGTATTCTTTTATTATCCATAAGTTATAAATAGATACAAAAGTACGAAAAAATAACCAATTATTATTTAATTTTGTACTTATAAACTGTTACACCCGACCATTGAATTTTAATTATTTTCGGATGAGTAAGAAATGTTATGCTGTTATTGTTGCCGGAGGAACAGGAAGTCGTATGGGCGGAGGCATTGCCAAGCAATTTCTCGAATTGGACGATAAGCCTGTTTTACTACATACAGTTGAAGCATTTATGAAACTCTCATTCCCAGTTGATATAATTCTCGTTGTTCCTTCTGCATACAGGCAGCATTGGAAAGATTATTGTATGGAGCATCGTCTTACCTTCAGCCATATTCTGGTTTCGGGAGGCATTACAAGGTTTCACTCTGTTAAGAATGCCCTTAAGTATGTTGCCAAAGATGCAATAGTTGCTGTACACGATGGCGTAAGACCCTTTGTTTCAAAAGATTTTCTGGAATCGCTCTTTGCTCTGGCCCAGGAGAGGGAGGCTGTCATTCCCGTAATCAAAGCAGTAGATTCCATCAGAAAGCTTACAGGTGAAGGGAGTAGTAAACCTGTAAACAGAAAAGAGTTTGTAATGGTACAAACTCCTCAGATATTTCATTCGGATATAATTCTGAAGGCTTACGAACAGGCCTATTCACCACTTTTTAACGATGACGCATCTGTGGTTGAGAGTATAGGACAAGAGATCTTCCTCGCAGAGGGGAGTAGATACAACATAAAAATAACCCAGCCTGAAGATCTGATTCTGGCCCGGGCTATAATTAACGTTTTTTAATTAAGGTTCCTCCTTTGGATGGATAATCTTTAACCCAAACCTGTCTTTCAATTGCTTGATCCAAAGAGATAAAAGTCTCAGTCTGTTCTACTGACGGGATATTTTGGATAGTGTTGATAAGAATTTCCATCAAGTGATCGTGGTTTTGACAATAGATCTTTAGCATCAAAGCGTGCTTACCTGTTACGAAGTGGCACTCGACAACTTCAGGTATATTTCTAAGAGCCTCTATAACAGATGGATAATGATTGGCCTGCGATAAACTTACACCAACAAAAGCACATACATTCAAACCCAACGTCTGTGGCTTGACCAAAAGACGGGAACCTGTTATGATTCCAAGATTTTCCATCTTTTTTACTCTTTGGTGAATAGCTGCTCCGGAAACGCCGCACTCACGGGCAATCTCCAAAAAAGGCATTCTTGCATTTTTTACAAGAAATGAAAGGATTTTCTGATCTATCTGATCGATTTGGAACTTAGGCATATTTGTTAAGGATTTAATGTCAGCGAGCAAATATAATAATAAATTATAATTAGTCGCTCCTTACTAAGCTATTTTAAAGTTAATAATTGGGAGGAAAAGGAGTTTTTCCAGGAATGCAAAAATTCGTTTCTTCCCATCTTCTATTAATTGTTCCATTAGTTTCTTCAGGTTC